>JAALOO010001629.1_pt1 | contig 14565 bp, 17 predicted proteins | sample 7257641 | NCBI WGS metagenome assembly JAALOO01 (sample SAMN14085613, study PRJNA598686) | mite metagenome | biome: ENVO:01001000; feature: ENVO:01001002; material: ENVO:01001226; isolation source: single female mite from University of Michigan culture on fish food culture... ...
TTAAGGAGAGACTGCGCGCAACATAAAATATTTTCGAATTTTTTAGTGTCTCATTCATGCCAATAGATTTTTTGCCAAGATCTTTAATCCTAACGGCAACCAGATCGGCATGATCGGAAACTCACATAAAATATTTAAAGATGCCAAATAAAAGTTAAAAACCTAATCTTAAGATTAGTAAAACCAAATTTTAAAATTTAATTCTTTTTTTATTTAAAAAATTTTTAAAAATTACAAAACGGCATTTTTGTGTTTTTTATCTGAAATCTTAAATTAAAATCAGCAACAAAAAACCGAGACCACTTAAAATTAATATAGCCCTACCAATCTTTAGCTTTAGTCGTCATTTTTCATTTGGCACCTTCAATTTGAGTACATGAACATCATGGCCACCCCGAAATCAAAGTTCCAAACAGCAATAAAAAAGTGCGCGGTGTCCCCCCTTAAAACGATTTAATCACAAACATTTTTAAATGTCAATTTTTCATTCACACTTTATTATGCTAAAATGGCATTTTTAAAACTTAAACTTAATCGTTCATAAATTACTACTCTAGTTGTAAATCTTTTCAATTTTTATGCTAATTATATTTTAAATTTAATTTTTGTAAATTTTTAAAATTTAATTGCAAAAATTTTGAAAAAAATTTTACTGAAAACTTGAAATATTGTGAATATATTAATTTTTTAGGCAGTTTAAGGAAAAAACAAATAAAAGGTCATGAGTGATAAATCAAAAATGAAAAGTGAGTTGTAGTCTAGTAAATTAAAAATGCCAAAATATAGGTAAATATAAAGTGATACTTGACAAGTGTAAGCGTAAGTGTCGAAAAGCAAAGCAGAAAAAAATTGCAAGTAAAATTAGTAATGAGTGTAATGTTATGAGATAAAGTTAAAAATGTTTTCAAATTACGGATGAAAAATTGTGAGTGGCCAGCAAGTTTTGTGCAAAGATTGGGAAAACTTGGTCTTAAAATAATCACTTGGTTTTTTAAATAACTTTTTAAATTAATCTTAATTTTTTTTAAAATTTTTCCAATTATCCAGTGTGTCAAAAGTACTATTTTGGTACTATCATTAGTATTGTTTGTTACAATTTTGTACAAAATTATGTCGAGAGTTGTACAAGTGGTAATTGCTATTTAGATATTTTGTTTTCTTTTTGATTATTTCATTCTTTGACAGCTTTTACAAAACTGTTTGGAAAGTTGAACTTGTAGCAGCCAAGTTCAGTTTAGTAATTGCTCTTCATTAACTTGTCACTTTTTAGTCATTTTAAACTTTGACAAGACACTATGCTGTTTAAAATTATTGCACGGTCAATTAGGAACACTCATCAGGGAGTAATATTAAGTTTGCACAATGAGGTAAAGTAAAGCCAAAATTTTCATAAAAAAATTTTTAATTTAATCGTAGTTTTTTTATTATTTTTGGAATGATTGTCAATAAGCTTATTTAATGCATTTTGTTAATTTTTTATACTAAAAATATAAAAAGTACTTATTTATGTTTATTTTACCATTTTTACAAAAGATTTTATGATCATCTAAATTGAAACGCTTAACGAGGAACAATGCTCAGATAAACTGTATAAACACAAAAAAAATGTTGTCAAAAAATGGTTTAAAAATTGAAAATACTCTTGAAACTCACATTTTATAGTAGAAAAATATATTTAAATACATATAGAAAGAAAGCGGAGTAGAGTCTTCATACTGAAGATCGTATTCAGTTTATATTGACAACTTGCGGTACTTTTTGGCTAAGTGGTTGCTAGTTCAACCATACTACTCCTATTACCAGAATGGCGATCAACATTTCACGCTAAACTTTCATTTAATTCTTTAGCTTTCATATTTTTTCACTTTTTAGCTAATGCATTGCAGGCAAAATATAATCGAGAAATACTTGAAATAAATTGGTTATTTGAGAAAAAATGAAGCGATAAAGACTGGCCTATTTGCAATTTGCTTTTTGCCATTTTTTCAGTGAGTATATTAAACTGCGCCAGTCAAAATAAGCAAGGCAAATGAACTGAAAAGTGCTTCATGGCGCAAGTCGATATTCACTTTAATCAAATTAATTACAGGCAATTTTAGTTCGTTTATAATATTATATATTGAACAAACATAGCTGCCAAGATCCAATGAACACGGTGTGGTGGTGGTAGTGGTTGCACCAAACAGCGTTGAGATATTTAGTATTTGATGATGCAAGAGAAGATGGTGAAATGAGCTAGAACTCATTAGTGGCGCAGCCATCGGTGATGTGACAGCTGATGCTGTTGTCGCTGCTGCCGCATCCCCGATGCGCTCTCCGGTGAACTAGGCAAATGAAGGCAAGTGCTATTGATCAGACAGTGCCTTTTTACGGCTAATCACCACAGAATAAGCCGATTTAATTAAGTCATAGCTGATTCATTTGTCTCTCGTGTCCTTCAGCAGCATTGCTTGTTATTAATTGTGCATCAGTATATCATTTTGTTAATTGTTGTCTACATTTGATTTGGTTGCTACCAGAATGTAAACAGCACTAATTTAACTATAATCTTTCTTGGTCCTTTTCAACATGTTTTCTAGTTAGCGTAGCCACATTTCTATTTTGTATTTACAGAGAAATTACGTGTTTTAGGAAAACAACAACAGTCTAAAACGATTGCAAAGTAGCAAGGATGTCAGCCAAAACTAGCGTGGTGAACTTTGCACTTCCGAAAAAACTCGATTGAGCACAGCAACCATGCAGACTGGCTGGCCAGTCAACTAAAAAGGCTAAACATGCAAACAACAACTAATTGCGACGTAGATGTTGATGGCAGCAGACACTGACGTAGCCGTTAGGTTGCTCTGATAGGGTGACACTGCGAGGTGGCAATCTGCGAATAAATGTCCCAACAGCAACTACCTTGCTCATCACAAATGAATTCATTTCTCGGCAAATACCACCTCTCTCTTTATCGATTGCTTAATCCGAGCAGCATCCTTCAAACTTGTTTTGGCAATTTGTGCGCATATTTTACTTCTTTTTAGTTTCTAAAAAACCAGATACAGCTCACAACAAACTGATTTTATCGATCAGAGCAATAAAGAAGCGCCTGAGTAATGCATCTTTAATTCACACTTGTTTATCGAACTTTTTAAATGATTCATCAGTTTTGTCAAAGTTCTTACTGTCATTAGTGTCTCTGGTGTCTTCCATTATTTGCATTAACAATAAACTGAAGAATGGCCTATCAAACTATTATGAATTGTGCTTACAACCGTGCAAATTATTTCACTCTTTTTATCATTGTGACATTGTTTTTCTGTGCATTTTGTGCACACGACGATTTTTCGGATGACGATTACTACGAGCTGCCCGAAGATAGCTCTGAGAAGGAGCATCATTTGTCAAAAGAAGAAAAGGCCAGCAATTTGAGTGCTGAACGAAAACTTCAAGATTATCTGCTATCCATTAACTCACATGTATTTGCCAACAATGATGTGCTCACCGTCAAAGAACGGAAACCACCAACGAGCATTACAAAGCAGCCACTTGAAAAGTTTACCGATCATCAAGCTAAACCTTCGCCTCATGTTGATAACATTCAGTCTGACCAACCATATAGTTCACTTTCACCAGAATATAGTCAAACTGCCGGTAGTAAAAAGCCAAGTACCGAAGTACCGGTATTGAATGCAAATAAGCCAGCATTCTTAAAGGATCCATACGTGGTCAGAACAAATTCAAGTGCTTATCGCAATGTGTCTTCAGAAGAATGGAATTGCCAGTTCAAAGCCAATGATGACTGTGAAATTGTCAACGACCTTGCAGTGGGAAATTACTTTCATTTGAAAAGTCGAAACTTGTTTCACAGTTTTCAGCCACCAAGCTGGTACTTGCTGCTTAATGCAAGTACATTGCCTGACAGCGCAGCTGGTGCCAGGCTTATTACGCCTTACATGAAAACAGGCAATGTGTCCCAAGGTGCGTCTTTAGTTTAGAACAAAGTGCAACCAAAGTTTTCATAATAGCCAATTTTTCATCAAACTTTGCATCGTCAATAATGTATCATCTAACTTTATTTTATTTTTTAGGCTGCTTAAGTGTGCATTTTATAACGGCAGGAAGTGGAGTGCAGCAAATCAACTTGTATCAGCAAGACAAAGGCAATTACTGCATCTGGAACAGGCGATCACAGTTGAACTATCCAAGCGAAGTGCCAGTAAACAACAAATTTGAATTTACTATTGATTTGTTTCGAGGGAGCCCACGTTTTTTTCTGGAATTGTACCTTGACTTGACCAGAGCATATGCCCGGCAGAATACTATTTTTGCATTAGCTAACATGCGACTGTCTTATCAGCCTTGCTCCGTTGACAGCCGCAACCATTGTCGTCCCTTGCCGTCATCAACTCGCAACGATCATGGAAATGTTATGCCTTAAAGGAAAAACATTATTTTTCTATTTATTGACAAATATAAACTCAAGTCAAAACATTATTTTTATTTTGTGAAAATATGTTAAACGCTATTTTTAATGACATTTTTTGTAAAAAGATAGTAAGCCAATAGTTCTAACTGTAAAAAAATTGAAACTATTTTGCCTTTAAAGCAAATTAAAATGCTTAGTACTCTAAACTTTGAAATGTTTTTAAATTTTTTTTAAATAAATAAAGTTTGCGCTAAAATTATTTTTGCTGAAAACAGTTTTTGGCGTTAACTCAATTAAAATCCGACTCTAAAACAAATTTTTTTTGGCAGAACATGTTTTAATTTTTAATTATTTTTATTAATGTAATTTTTCTAAAGCAGCAATATTATTTAGACATACAGTACGAGTCATGAATGGCAATTTCGGAAATGGCCAAAAACCCTGTTTCGTTGCGTAGGCGAGATTCAATGAAAAATCGAGCAGGAAAAGCCGAATAAACGCTGACAGTGATGTGCTTTAGCTGCCATCTTCCTGTTCCAGGTCGTAGATCAGTCCACAAAACTGCATTTTTTCGATCTTGCTTGAGTAGCGACAATTGCTGAACTCCTTTACCAAAGATGATATACCTTATAGTCAAGCAAATCGATCTTACGTGTGGTGGCCATCGAAAATATGGCGTCATTAATCGGGCACCTTGACGAGAGCATCCAGAAGTTTCCAGGTAGTAGAGGCCAACGTCTCCAAACAGCTCACTTTCTGGCAGATAAGAAAAGTTAGAAGGCATCAAGCTTTGATTCACTATTTCACAATTGTCAGTTTGCCGAAAGGTGCAACGCCATTCTCGCCCAGGTTTCAAAACTATTAACTCAGTTCGATTGCATGAGATCATAGGTAGTATTGCAGCAAACAAAAATAAAATATAGCAATTAAAAGTCCACATTCTTGAAAACACAAAAATATGAGTAGTGGCTTTATTTAATAGTTTCAAGACTAGTAGATCACTAACAAACAACCAATTTGCAGTTGGGAGAATTGCATTTTATAGCTTCAATAACTAAAGTGTGGTGACATTGTAACTGGTGGCAGAATTGGGTTATTCTCAAGGATCAGTGAATGAGGAATTGATGCTGGTTCACATTTATTGGCTCAACGTAAAAAATAGAGCTGTAGATGACAGTATGTTGTGTGTTTGTGCACCTATCAAGTCGATGTCAAGTCGATTTACAGCCTTTGTCTCAAACTGTGTGTATACTTGCCTTTGCAAACATGCAAAAAGCCTTGAATGTAAGTAGTGTATGTGAGTGAGAGATTTGAAGTGCTACCAGTGAAAGGGGGAATCGCCCATGTTCAATTGACAATATGTTCTTTGTATTATTGTGGTGTTAGTTTTCTGAATTTTGTTCCGGATTAATGTTACTTCTTCCGTTTCGGTCGATATTTTCAGCTGAATCAATAGCTAAAGCTGCACTTCGACGTTGCATTGGTGGCCAGACACAAAGAAGTGGAAAGTTGCCCCCTGAAGATCGACGTGCCATCCCGTTTCTTGCCATTCGAAAATTTTGAAATTGAGAGAAGATGTCTTTGAAGGACTGAGAACGTTTACCGAAACGAGGTGGTTTTTTCATGTTCATAAAGGGGTTCGTCTCGCAGGCACTGTCCAGGCGAGTCTCAGCGGCGGTAGTCACCAACAAAGTCACACTGACTAGAAAAGCAACTAACCAAAAAAAGTAAAGTTTTGCCATTTTGGGTAGCTGGATCACTCAACAAGAAGTCATAAACGAATGGTGTTAACTGTTCGAAGGCAGTGTCGACACTGCCAGGTAGATTCGCTTCACAGTGAATTTATGTAGCAGCGTTGTACCGGAATTTAGATCCATTGGGAAAAGTTGACTGGCCAACTGGTTGTAGTGCTGTAGCTTTGTCAAAGCTTGGTCAAAGCTGCTACTATATTGAAATATCACTAAGGCCTCCCTAGGGCAAGCTAGAGAACAGGTAAAAAGTGTGTGTGTGTGTGTGTGGGCCTAGTAGATCGTGGCTACAGTTGTGCTGACAAACCTGCGAAGCCGCAGCAAAGGGTCAATTTATAATTGATGCACTTTATTGTAGTAGAAATTAATTGAGTTAGATCATGAGCTGGAGAAATAAATTGACTGTTGACCTGTAACTGTTGACCATGGCGGACGTCAGCTAAAAAATGAGCTTTTGCATTATTAATAATTAGTAATAAAAAGCAAAAGCCAGCAGAAGTACCGTTATTCACTTGAAAGTGCCTATTAATAAACTATTATGTCGTTAAAAAAGCAGTCGAGTAAAACAATTAAGAACGCAAGTTGTGTGTGATGCTTATCGGTCCCCTGAGGCTGGTCTTGTCGACTCTGGTCACTCTATCCCTGTTTACACAAACTGCAATTTATTTCGACACCACTTTGCTTGGATAAAGCTAAATGTCGACGGTGCTTTTGGTTGTGATAAGAAAGTCAAGCGAGCAACTAACAGCTTTAGATAGTCTAGTGTGAACGGCTAAGAACATTAGCCGACATAACTCAACACCATTGACCAGTGATATTTTACTTAAATTCCGACGATAATGATCGTGCGTCAGGCGGGAAAAGCAATGGAAAAGAAAAAGTTCTTTAGAATGATATAGTACAATGACGACATCAAAAGTCGTCATTAAACTTTTTAAAATTGTAGTTATCAATAGCTGTCGTTTATTATATTTTTAAAATTGACAATCGATGCTTTTAGATCAAATAACAATCAAGCACTTAAAGATCCTACGCTTGGAAACACGTCAGAAAGAGGGGAAAGGCCTCAAGGAGTCAGTTTGTGGCCTTATCAGTGGACTCAAGAACGTCTCAAGTGGCAAATAACTGTCCTGAGCAGTAAGGAACGGTTATCGTCTTGGGTTACCAAATCTAATTGGCCAGAGGAACACTTTGTACGCAAGCAAAATGCTCACTTGTGTGGCCTTTGAATGTTTATTCGCCCATCATGTGGTGATTAGTGCTGATAAGTCGACACTGGTGAATCTGGTTAAAGCTAAGCGGCTGCAGCTGCGGCTCAAACGAAAGCTCTATTGTTTGACAGGCAGTTCAGACAGTGCGACAGTGTAACTGAGCTCTTTGACGTAACGTCCAGTCGCCCAGTCGCTTATACACACCGGACGCATTCTGCCACCAATTTTGTCGGCCAAATCAGTTTTCTCTTCTTTCCTCCAGTACATACTCACCACATACTCATCGCACCTTTTCTGTTTTGTGAACTAGTTTCGACTATCAACTGTCAGCAGGATGATTCTCAATCTGGTTATCAAGCTGTTGTTCTACTTTAGCGCCATTGCTGGTTTAATCATGTACATGCCAGGACTGCTGGACATTCACCCAACAGTCTTCAAAAGTTCACTGCCTAAATCACTGAGCACCTTCAAGTCTGTTCAAACTTACAATGTCTCTAGTTTTGAGCAGTTTGGCTCTCTGCCAGGCCCTGAATCGATTGCAGTGGATCACAATGGTCGAGTGGTTACCGGTTCATCTGACGGATGGCTGTACGAAATTGACTCAGACAACACCTTCATGCCACTGCTCAAAATCATCGACAATGGGCGGCCATTGGGCTTAACTTTCTCTAAAGGAACATTGTTCGTGGTGGAGCCTTCATTTGGTGTTTACAAAGTGGAAAACGTGTTTGACTCTAAGAAACGAAAAGTCACTTTGGTGTTTGACATTCAACAGGTAGGATTGGGTTAAAATATAAGTTTGCTAAATATGATTTTAACCGGCTTTTTCTTCCTTCCACACAGACTGCCGCTCTAGGCAAAGCAAGTGTATTCTTCGATGACGTTGCTGTGGAGGAGAAATCAAGTGGTGGGCACATTTTGTACGTCTCCGATGTCAGCACCAAGTTCACAATCGATGAGTTCATTCTCTTGCTCTTCGCCTCTGACAAAGGCCGAATTCTTCAATACGACACTGACAGCAAGCAAGTGACTGTCATTGCATCGGATATATTCTTCCCAAACGGAATGGAAATGACGGCGAACAATGACGCAGTGCTTTTCACTGAATTTGCCTCTCGAAACGTCTGGCGGTACAACCTGAAGGGCGCCAAAGCGGGCACTCTGCAGAAGATTGTCGACCAGCTGCCAGGAGAGCCGGACAACATTCGTCGCAGTGCCAGTGGTAAGACATTCTGGGTCGGTCTCGTCAAGCCGCGCACTCTGCTCAAGCCCACTGATATGGATTACTACTTAAAAAAGCCGCTCTTAAGGAAGCTGGTGGCCAAATTTTGCTACCTGTCGGGCAATGTCCTGGAGAAGGTGGGAAAGCTGCTGAAGAGTGACCAGATCGAGGAGCTAGCTATTTCGCTTAGAACTTTGCAAATATTTTTGCCCACCCTGTTTCGGCCTGACGGTGGAATGATGGTCGAAATTGATGCCAACGGCAAGATCCTCAGCAGCATACACATCGATAGTGAAGATTTCGGCCTAATCTCCGAAGTGAGAGAGCTTCCCTCTCCGCAGCCTGACCAGCGTGTCTTTTACCTTGGCTCGTTTGCAATGTCATACGTTCGTAAACTGGTGATTACAAAATAAGCGTTTAATTTATTTCAATAAAAACAATAAAGTCAGGGTAAAACAAGCAAGGGGTGACCAGATGAGTGTAAAGTAAATAAAGTTGTATGATTTCATGCTTAAAATTCAATGCAATGTGATAATAAAAAACATCGAGCTTTATGAAAATAAATAGACTTTACTAAAAGTAGAAATGAAATTCAACAAAACAAAGCGTATATTTTATATCCAGTAGATTAACAAAAAATATTGCTTCAGCCTGAAGAGCGGTTTAAGCCTCCGGATCATGTGGGTCATCTTCCATTTTGTTGAGAAATGTTATGCACATGTTGAGGGCGTTGAAGCGCTGCTGAACTATATTATCATCACTTGAGTTGCTTGGATCGATGAAGACAGTGTGCCAGTGAGAGTACGCAAAAGGAGTTATCACGGATTCTTGCTGCAAAATTTCCATAATTGCATTGATCTTGCCAAGTTTGATGTTTCGATTGAAGCACATACTGATAATATTTGTAAGAAAGTATAAATAGTACAGAAAACTGTCTCGAACCATGTGTTTGCTCATAAGCTTCGCCCGATGTCGCAGCTCGGTTTCATTCACATAATTACTTCTTTTATCAATTGCGTTTTCAATCATAATCATCATAAATTGCATATTCATTGTATACTCGGAAAGGAAACTTTCAGCTTGATTATTAAGCATCTTGTTGAGAGTTGCTTCTATTTCTTCATTTGGCTCATTATCCTTTAACGCTTCTTTAAGCAAATTAAAAACGTTCGCCATCCTGGTGAAAGAGAGAATAAAAATGAATTGATGCAAAAGAGGCAAACACTTTATCATACCTTTGAAGCTCGTAAATTGCACGCCGTTTTTGGCCTTAACGTTCACAGATTAGTTGTCGCAGGTCGTCCATACGTTAAACAGAAGAACTAAGCATGCAAATCTTCTGTAGATGTCGATGCTACTTGTGGAAAATGGGAGTAAGATGAGTGGCTGCGATAAGGAGATGCTGATAGGCAGACGGGCGATCAAAACAGCCATAAGATCGAAGCGCAAACAAAACCAAAACACGCCGAGGCTGCTCTTACTGTCTAAGAGCGGTCCGCAATGCGCACACTCAGCAAAAGAACTTGGATTTTTAAAATCACCCCTTATTTTTTGTTTATTGTTGGTGATGCTAAAATATTATTTTTCGTAAAGGCTGAAGTTTTCAAGGGTGCGTAATCCTTTGTGGTATTTTGGGCCAGCTTTAGATCAAGGTGTTGTGAAGAGAGTCCTTTCTCCTTAGGAGATAAAGAGATTGTTAATCCATCCATTCCACTGTTTTTCATCTCTTGCCGAATCTCTTGCTTACGCTTTTTCTCTAAAAGCGATTGAAAGTAGATAACATCAGTTGTGATATTTCAATCTGCTTAACTTGCTCCCGTTTACCAGTACATCTGTCGGAAAACTGAAAAGAGGTTAACATGAGTGATATTCTTTCTTCTTGACATCTACTGAATCTATTGAAGCTCTATCACTTGGATGGCAATCGTTTTAAAACACTTTCTCTGTCAACTGTTGTGTAGAGCTAACTTGTTTCGTAATTTTCAACTGTAGTAACTGCAAATCAAATTAGGTAAATATCGACTACAGTATAGCAACGCTGCTTAGATTTTGGCTCCCGATTCTTCGAAGTACCTCCGAGAGTACGGCATGCTTGAATTGCATCAGAAGAGACTCAATTGCGCAAGTCAGCCTGGGCAATGTGACCGGGTCGATCTGGTCAGAGTATATTTGGTTTGATCTCACTTGATAACACTTTTATTTATTTACATCATCAAAGCTTAAGTCTGGTTTCTCTTAAACTTCTGAGATTCTGTACAAATACGTTCATTTGTCACATCAGCCTAATCAGCCTCACTAAACTTGACTCCTTGTTTACACTAGGTTCAGCTTTTCACCGTGTCACTCACTGTGATTGCATTGCCGTTTCAGAGTTCCAGAGCACAAGTGTTGTTACTCGGTGCCCAACTCCGCTTATCGTCGTGTCCTTCGTACAGTGGCAAGCTCACATCATAACCACAAAAGCTATCATCCACATTTTCCATTGTGACGCCCTTCTCTTGTCTACTGAGATAGATGCACTTTCAAGTGCTACAAGTTTTGCAGCAGAGTGTTTGCTGGATGTGTGTGTACCTTTTGATAATTGCTATCTCTGTGATCACCGAGTGCTGTTCGCATTGCCTCTCTACAGGTACATGATGAAGCCAATCTTTAAAGTAACAACAGCAAACTACAGATTTTTCGCCTGATTGCTTACTTTACCCGTGACACCAAATCATCACTTGCTACTGAATGCTGCCTATCACTAGGTGAATGTTTGATGCAACACCTCTCTTCTGATATATTATTACTGCTGTTATTATTACTGGACAACATTTGACCAGCGAAAAGATGCATTACCAAAACAGGCTTCTAAAGTGCTCATAAACTTCCCTTGCCCACTTTTTGCCAAAATGTATTTATGAATGAGCCATCTCAATCTAAAAATAATTTCAAGGTGAGTGCTTTGTTTTACGAAAACGTTGGCGTCTGCTGACAAGTGACTTTGCTTTGATTCTTTGCAGTGCACTTTGATAACACAAACATATACATTATTCTCATTACGGTGTGATCTGAAGAAACAGGAGAATCCATTTTTCAAAAAGAATAAGATTACGAATATTCAAGCAGCGATATGAGTGACCTGAAAACCCTGTGTTTGGACCAAGAAAGCACCGACCTTTCGGCGGAACAGTTTTATCTTCAACACGAGAAAGCGCTAAAAGGCACTGAAGAGCGGTTTTTGAATGGCGAAAATACAGACGACGAGGGCTGGCGTAGTGAGGCACTTGCTGTGATTGCTGATATTCAAAAGTTTGTCAATAAGATTACTATCTCAACTGTTTTGCCCTGTGATGTGAATGGAGTGTACATGAATCTGGAGACTCAAGAGGGCACCAATCTCACTGTAGAGCTAAGCGCTGCTGGATTTCGAGTTTGCGGCCACCAATTTGATACACTCGAAGTAGTCAGTGAAGAAGATAAAGCTCAAGCTGACCAACAAAGTTCAACTTGCACAGACCTGATATCACTTGCTGTATACTACGAAACTCCGTATTCTCTTCTCGACTCGATTTCGCCCTCTTATCGTGATTCATTTAGTAACGAACTTGCTCAACGTCTGAAAGAGCTGTGCAAGTAGTGCCTACCTCCCAGCTGAATGCTACCCACAGTCTGTCACTCCTCAGTGCCACTATTCTGGTCAATTATTCCGTTCTCCACATTTACAGAGTTCTAAATCAGAAGATTAGTAACATTTTTGCTTACCCAATTCAAATTTCATCATTGTAAAACCTTTTAGATAATATAATTTCGTTCAGTTGACATCTGAGGAGTCATTCCAAGCGCTGCTAAGTTTGCTAAGTCTGAACAAAACTCAAATTGCAAGCAAAAAGTACCATACATTACACATACACTAAATGATAATAGGTTAAGACTGTTATGAAATGCTCACTTACAACACAAGTCATCTTTAGCACTACGGCTGCATTGAAAATGCAGTCTTAAATTTAGTGTTTTAATTTTTTTATGACATACACATTGTAAATAGCTAACACTCACAAATCCTAAAAGCCAAATAAAGTTATGCTTCATTGTTTTTACATTTGCCCGCTTAGTAGTCACAATTAAATGCTTTTATAAATTAATCTGCATCGGTGTCGTTATCAAACTTAGAGAGATTTGGCATATTCGTAAAAAGTCAAGAAATCTGTAGCTTAAAGAACATGTTTTATTTTTGTATAATAATGGACTTTAAAAATTGAGTAGAATTGAAGAAGCTTAAAGTAAAGTACCGTATTGTCATTTCGAAATTGCTTATTTAAGGTTGTTTATAGCTTTTTGGATCGGATCTTTAGCTGTAAGGCGGCAAAGGCGACGAAATTTTTCGGTGCGACGCTTCTTTTCAGATCGCTTGTAATCAAACTGCGACTTCAAGTACTGAATTACATTGTAGACAAAGTATTTTTTCCCGAGAGTGTTCAAACTTCGTTGTCTGGATAGTTTTTTCAAAAACTTGTTGAAAGGAAACTGATCTAAAAGACCGGGATCTGGCAAAGATTGGCGCAAATTTTCAATGACGATGAAAGCATTTCGAACTACGAATTCCTCAGAGTCATCGTCGAGCCATTGTCTGAACTTTGCGTCCAAATTATTGAACTTGTCTAGAAGTCTGCTGTAGCTATCATAGTTCTCCAGATTTTCGGGAGTTTCCCAAGAGATGACACCATTTACCCATCCTACGAGATACTGAGTTGAATTTTCTTGAGAACGGCGTTTTCCCTTCTTGATGTTCCTTGAAAACAGAATTGTTTTGGGGCGAATTTTCATTTTCGTTGGAGCCTTTGCAGGTTTGTCGATGTCTTTGCATTGTTCATCAGTAGAAATGACAGGTATTTCCGATGACATTGTTGGCGAAAGTTTTGAACTTTTGAAGTACCAGAAAAGTATCTCGAATGAATCAGTTTAGGAAGAATTGAAGAGAATGGATTAGATGAGACAAGGTTCTACTTCAAGGTATGACGCGAAATGAGCATGCTTTGCAGATAAAACTTGTGCTTTCGAAAAACAAGAGGCAAAAGGACTACGAGCGACATCTGGCAGAGAAATCTTTAGACTGCATTTTGTGTGAGCGTTACTGCAGTAAAGGTGGCAATAATTCGAATTGGAAATTGGTTAAGCCTCTCTTGTTAAAGTGACGAATTTTGATCGAAATGGAAGGCAAGAGTAAGAAGCAAGATTGAAGTTTACCAGTAAAAGGTATTTTAAAAATTGAGGACTTTGGAGGTCTTTGGATATTGAACGCAAGTCCAAATATGCAACATAACAAAAAGGTAAAGGCACTGGACAAAAGGTGCCAAGCAGAAGTCGTCTAGAGACGAGCCTGATTTAAATTATGATCAACGGTCGTAGTGCAAAGGTTTTATCAAGGTTTCAAACAGCTGCTGATACAAAGACACGGTGAAGCCAGTTGTGGCTTATTTCTGGGGGCAAACTAGCCGTGTAGTTAGGAGTATAACACACATATTCTTGAACTTCAGTTTTTCGTCAACAAGTAAGTACCCATAAAAAGTCGTTTATCTGCATCTTGGTTTTTAGAAAGTAAACTACTAAAGATATTTTGAGATATGCTCTCAGGCTGACTGGCATTCGACATTAATGTTGAGTCATTTCATGTCACTCAACCAAGCACTTTTTGCATCAATTGTTTTTATTTATTTTTCTTTATCATTAATTAATTTTTACATAACATGTAGCAAATGTAAAAAGGAAATAGAAAAATGTATTGGAATTTATTTTTGCGGCAATCATTTTGCTGTTTTCTATCAGACATATTTTATTTCATTTAAATAAGAAATTAATCAATATAATAATATTGGTTTTTATCAAAAGTAGCATTCAAGCCAGATAAATTCTGGTTTTAAGATTGCATAGAGTCTAACTGTTTGATTACGGTCTACAGAGTAAGTGTAGCAGATGTTTAAGTTATTAAATTAA
>JAALOO010001630.1_pt1 | contig 14564 bp, 12 predicted proteins | sample 7257641 | NCBI WGS metagenome assembly JAALOO01 (sample SAMN14085613, study PRJNA598686) | mite metagenome | biome: ENVO:01001000; feature: ENVO:01001002; material: ENVO:01001226; isolation source: single female mite from University of Michigan culture on fish food culture... ...
AGAGAGAGAGAGAGAGAGAGAGAGAGAGAGAGAGAGAGAGAGAGAGAGAGCATAGGATCCACACTGTGAAATCCACAGGCACGTGGCTTGCTAAGTCGTATTTGCAAAGCCTTTGCCAGTGCGCACTGATCTGCGCATTTATCGTGTATTGTGATAGCTAAGTCTTGGCAGTTTGTTTTGCCCTGTAAGCTTGCTCAGATGAGGCAACAAAAACTGCTTATTCACCGTATCTTGTCCATTGTGTCTTCAGCTGCTGAACTGTTAACTTTAGTTCTTTTCATTCTTTTTTTCGTGTTTAGCTACCTACACAGGAGAAAATGTCTGGCACCAAGCAGTTGTTTGAATCTGACGATGACGCGTACGACGAGTTTGATTGTGAAAATAATGATGAAGAAGAGAATGAGGGAATAGTGGTGAAGGAAGAAGAAGATTCGGAAACGTATTACGATGTTTTAGAAAATGGCCATCAATCAGCAGGCAATGGTAAGTGATGGAAAATTGATACTACTAACTTTACTCATTAACTTTTTTTAAATCAACAGAATCGGAAATCAAAACTGAAGAACTGGATGAAACGTCAATTGATATGTACGACGATGAGTTTCACTTTATTATGGAAAAAGATTTTGCTGCTGCTGAAAATGTCAATGAAGTGAGTGGGAATGAAGAATCGGAGAATGACTCTGATGCCACTGAAATTGATGATGAGGATTATGAAGCAGTCAGTTGTGAGTGGGCAGGGGGTGGGTTTATTTATTATTTCTTGTAACACTTTTTCATTCTGCAGAGTCTCGGCATACTGAAGCAGCGGTCAATGGAAGCTCAAGCAATGTCTCCGTAGAGCGGCAGCCAAATCGCCTTCAAAGAAAAACTAAAAAGCACAAGTGTCAACAGTGCGACAAAAGCTTTGATCGTCTATCTCATCTCAAACTTCACCAAAGAGTGCACACTGGCGTTCGACCTTACAAGTGCACAGTGTGCTCTAAATCATTCGCACTGATTGGTAATCTCAAGACACACCAACGGGTGCACACTAACCTTCGACCGTACAAATGCCCAACATGCTCCAAATCATTCACCCAACTTGGGAATCTAAAAACACACCAAGTAGTGCACACTGACCTCCGACTGTACAAATGCACAACATGCTCCAAAGCATTCACACAACTTGGTAATCTCAAAACACATCAAAGGGTGCACACTGACCTCCGACCGTACAAATGTACAATATGCTCCAAAGCATTTAAAAGTAAAAACGAACTCAAAATACATCAACGGGTGCACACTGGTGTCCGACCGTACAAATGCACAACATGTTCCAAATCATTCACAACATTTAGTAATCTCCAAGCACACCAAAAAGTTCACAGTGACTCTAGACCATTTCCATGCACTATTTGTCAGCAAACGTTCAAACGGAAACAAGATCTCCAAAAACATCTTCAAGCCAAGCATTCACAGTAAAACAACCTTTCCTGCCTCTTTTCATAGCATAAACATTTTTTTTATTGTAAAATCATTCTCCTGCTTTCCTGTTTGCACTGAATGCACTATTTGTAATCTATTAAGCCATTCATAAAATAAAATGACACATTTGAAATCTCAAGGCTCATGAGACCGGTTCGGCGAATGCACCAGGTCCCTAGAGACGCGTGAGTCACAGGTGAGAGAGAGAAAGAGAGCACCGGCACGTGGCTTGCTCAGTGGTGTTTTGTTTTGATTTGAGCCCTTTATCCTGTCCACTTTGTCTTCAGCTGCTGAACTGCTAACTGCTTTATTTCTTTCCATTGATTTTTTGCGTGTTCAGCCGCTTAAACAGGAAAATGTCCGGCACTGAGCAGCTGTTTGAAACTAACGATGACGCGTACGACGAGTTTGATGTTGTGTACAGAGAAGAAGTCAGTTTAGAAGAAAATGATGAAGAGGAGGAAAATGAAGAAGAGAATGAAGGAATTGTGGTGAAGGAAGAAGAAGATTCGGAAACGTATTACGATGCTTTAGAAAATGGCGATCAATCAGCAGGCAATGGTAAGTGATGGAAAATTGATACTACTAACATTACTCATTAACTTTTTTTAAATCAACAGAATCGGAAATCAAAACTGAAGAACAGGATGAAACGTCAATTGATATGTACGACGAGGAGTTTCATTTTATTATGGAAAAAGATTTTGCTGCTACTGCTGAAAATGTCAATGAAGTGAGTGGGAATGAAGAATCAGAGAATGACTCTGATGCCACTGAAATTGATGATGAGGATTATGAAGCAGTCAGTGGTGAGTGGGCAGTGGGTGGGTTTATTTATTATTTCTTGTAACACTTTTCATTTTTGCAGAACTTCAGCAAACTGAAGCAGTGGTCAATAGAAGCTCGAGCAGTTCATCAGATGAACAACAGCCAAATCGCCGTCAAAGAAAAACTAAAAACCACAGGTGTCAACAGTGCAACAAAAGCTTTGATTTTCTATTTAATCTCAAAAAACACCACCGGGTGCACACTGGCGATCGACCGTTCAAATGCACAGTGTGCTCCAAAGCATTTACACAGACAAATGATCTCAAACGACACCAAGTTGTGCACACTGGCGTTCGACCGTACAAATGCACAGTGTGCTCCAAATCATTCACCCAACTTTGGAATCTCCAAACACACCAAATGGTGCACACTGACCTTCGACCGTACAAATGCACGACATGCTCCAAGGCATACACCCAACTCGGTAATCTCAAAACACATCAAATGGTGCACACTAACCTTCGACCTTACAAATGCACAACATGCTCCAAAGCATTCAAAAGTAAGGGAGAACTTAAAAGACACCAAGTGGTGCACACTGGTGTCAAAGCGCACAAATGCACAACATGCTCCAAAGCATTCAAAAGTAAGAGAGAACTTAAACAACACCAACTGGTGCACACTGACCTCCGACCGCACAAATGCACAGCATGTTCCAAGTCATTTAAAACAAGTGGCGATCTCAAAACACACCAAGGTGTGCACACTGACTCGAGATCATTTCCATGCACCATTTGCCCGAAAACGTTCAAATATAAAATAACTTTCAAACGGCACCTTCAAGCCAAGCATCTACAGTAAAACTGCCTTACCTGCCTCCTTTCATAGCATAAGCATTTTTTGTAAAAAAAATATTTTTTGCATTTTCTTCCACTGAACACTATTTGTAATCTAACAAGCTATTTGTAAAATAAAATGACTGATTTGAAATTATTTTGGACTTGTTGCAAAGTTACTTTCAAGCACTACCGACACCTGTTGCTGGTGAGTAGCTCGTGGCAAAACTCGCACGTACTGCTCAATGTACATCATCAAAATGTGGGCTGGTGCGATGTGAACTTTTCTTTTCGGAGTGCCAAGGCTAAAGCATAGTCAGCAGTTTTGTTATCTTTTAGAACTTCTGTGAGTTTTTAGAACCTTTTTGCAATCATTGTTTTCCCCCTCTATTTCGAGTGCTGTATCAGCACTACTAGTCAGTCAGTTATTCTGTTGTCTTAGTGTTTAAGCCAATCTATCAGCTCTCCATTGCTTTTCAAGACAACTTTCCAAGCAGCGTCACCAGTGTTGGCCTACTCTGTCTTCCTCCACTGGAACACTCCTCCCCCAGCGATGAATCATTGTGCCCACCCTTTCCGCTTTCTCTCTGTCCTCCTCTCTGCCTACCTTCTCCTCTGTCTCTGCTGCATCATCCTCAACACGTCCTCGGCAGAGCAGCACCGTCGTCATCATTCCCACCATACTGCTTTGCATCGCCACCATCCTCACCACCGCTCTCGTAACAATCACTATCACCACCACTTGATCATCTCCTCTCGATCTGACCAGAAGCAGCAGGAAGATGATAACGAAGGTTGGCAAGAAGCAAGGACTTCTAAGAACAGGCGAAATCGCACACCCCGACCACCATCACCCAAACCAGTCGCCCCGAACACCCACTTGCAGCAGATAAGGCACCCTCCTCCCTCTCACTCTGGCCAACCACGCCCACCACGCCCTCAAACTCAAGGACCACCCTCACACCCACCACGACCAGAACAGCAGTGCGGCGAGAACGCCGTGTGGATCTACAACTGCGACGGTGCGAAGGCGGCCTTTGTCCGTACCAACCGCCGGCGCGGAAACAACTGCTTCACCACCACCTGCTCCTTCTACCTGGCCAACGGAGGACGGCAGCAGGGAAGCCAGGGCCTCCAGTTTGGCTGCTTCTGCCGCCCCAACTACATCTGGGAGGACGATCCAATGGAGGCGGGGCCGGCGCCGGGCACCGCCACCGCCCGCTGCGTCCATCCGGCCCACTGTTCGGCGGTGGAGCGCCACCAGAGGACCACGCCCATGAAGCTGCACCTCTCCTGGGCGATGGGCCTGGCTCGTTATCGACAATGGGTGGCGAAGCGGCAGGCGGCGGGCCTCTGGCAGACGGACACCGGAAACGCCGGGGACGACACTCAGACGTACTTCAACGAGACGGCCGTAGTGGCCACCACCAGCTGGAAGGTGCACTTTCTGGCGTTGAACGAGAGAGAGGAGAACCGCTTTCGCTTTATCAGTCCCCAGCCGAACTGGCACCTGCTCAATGAAGAGGTGGGCCACTTTCTTTCTTTCTCTCTCTCTCTCCCTCTTTTCTTCATTTATTTTCCTCTCCTCCCCTTCTCAGGTGCACGAGCGGCTGCTGGACAAGTACGGCGACCAGTGGGCGAGGGCGTTCATGCCGGAGCACCCGGCCAGTCTGGGGCGGCAGTGGACCACCAACGGACCCAACACCGTACCGGACCTTCTGTACTACGCCTGGAGCAAGCATGGCAGCGGTACTTTTTTGCTAAGACATTTTTGGCATTTTCGCCTTTTCTAACCTCTGTTTTACCCTTTTCCGTTCCTCCTTTTTCCTTCCCCCCAGCCTTTGGCAGCAAGGTTCCCCCTGAGGCGTACTTTGCCCTCGTCGACCGCCTCTACCGGGAGGTGAACCTGGACGAACGGCTGAAGGACTCCGAGATTACGCCCTCAGACAGTAAGTTCTACACTGTGGGGAAGTTCCTGGATGCTATTTCCACCGGCAAAGATGCTTGGAAGTACCACTTGATCCCCGAGGAAAGCATCCGCCTGAAGCTCCGGCCGATGATCATCGAGGTGGTCATCTGCTTTGCGAACGTCGACGGCAAGGCTTACATCGCCTGTCCGGGCGGTGGCACTCCCCCTACTTCCGATACTAAGTTGCAGTACCTTGCCACCCTTTAGCTTTAAGTTGAATTTGCACCTGCTCGGACTTCAGTGCAACGACAAGAACATAAAAACAAAAAGCTGCTACAAGCAAAACTCCACTTCTAAAAGTTCATATTCGCAAGTACATGTTCTCACTAGTGGCGACCTAGCGCTAGTCTAGCTAAAATATTTGCAAAATATCGCTATTTCGATGATGTTACACTTTGTTTTTCAATCTTTTTAAAAGTATTAAAAATACAGTTTTGAATGTGAGTAAAACAAAGGGCAATCTTGAAAAGAAAGTTAAGACAGCCCCAAATCAATTGACGCTAAGCGTCATTTTTTCCTCTGCGCTTCTAAATAACGCCCAGATCTCTGGGAACGGTAACCAAGCGAATGCAAATTAAGCATTGGCATCAATATGCCATCATTTAGTTTTTCAAAAAACCATCGATACTGGGACAATCGCCAAAACAATCGAGGGCAAGGATAGACCGGTTCGGCTGATTCCTTAGGGCCCTAGGGACGAGTGAGCTACCAGCACGTGCATTCTTGCTCAGTGGTATTTGTTTTGATTTGAGCCCTTTATCCTGTCCACTTTGTCTTCAGCTGCTGAACTGCTAACTTTTATTTCGTTCGATTGATTTTTTGCTTGTTTAGCCACCTACGAAAATGTCCGGCACTGAGCAGCTGTTTGAATCTGACGATGACATGTACGACGAGTTTGATTGTGCAAATAATGATGAAGAAGAGAATGAGGGAATTGTGGTGAAAGAAGAAAATGATGATTCAGAGACTGATTTTGATGTTTTGGGAAGTGTGGATCAGTCAGCAGGCAATGGTAAGTGAAGGGTATTTGATACTATTAACTTAACTAATAAATCTTTTTTTAAATCAACAGAATCAGAAATCAAAACTGAAGAACAGGATGAAACGTCAATTGATATGTACGACGATGAGTTTCACTTTATTATGGAAAAAGATTTTGCGTCTACTGCTGAAAATGTCAGTGAAGTGAATGAGGCATTGAGTGAGAACGAAGAATCGGAGAATGACTCTGATGCCACTGAAATTGATGATGAGGATTATGAAGCAGTCAGTGGTGAGTGGGCAGTGGGTGGGTTTATTTATTCTTTTTTTGTAACATATTTCCTTTCTGCAGAACCTCAGCAAACTGAAGCAGCGGTTAATGGAAACTCGAGCAGTTCATCAGGTGAACAACAGCCAAATCGTCGTCAAAGAAAAACTAAAAACCACAGGTGTCAGCAGTGCAACAAAAACTTTGATTGTTTATCTCATCTCAAAATACACCAAAGGGTGCACACTGGCGTTCGACCTTACAAGTGCACAGTGTGCTCCAAATCATTCGCACTGATTGGTAATCTCAAACAACACCAACGGGTGCACACTGGCGATCGACCGTACAAATGCACAGTGTGCTCTAAATCATTCACACAAATTGGTAATTTCCAACGACACCAACGGGTGCACACTGGCGATCGACCGTACAAATGCCCAACATGCTCCAAATCATTCACACAACTTGGTCATCTCAAAGCACACCAACTGGTGCACACTGACTCCAAATCATTTCAATGCACTATTTGTCAGCAAACGTTCAAATGGAAACGATCTCTCAAACGGCACCTTCAGGCCATGCATTCACAGTAAAACTACCTTATCTGCCTCCTTTCATAACATAAACATTTTTTTTATAAAAATCATCTCTTGCTTTCATCTTTGCACTGAACGCTATTTGTAATTTGGTAAGTTGTTCATAAAATAAAATGACTGATTCGAAATTTTTTTGGACTTTTTGCAAAAAAAGTTACTTGCAAGCACTACTACTAATTTCGAACTTCAAAACAAGAGACTTAAAAGCGTCTACTCAAAGTCATACTTCACCCATTTTTGTCTTGCAAACTGCCACGTTTGACTGACCAAGTTGATTCTCCCCTCCTCCTACTACAACTACTCTGTACTACTGATTGATTCATCATCCAAACTAGTTCACTTTGTTGTTCACTTTTTCAGCTACCATGAAAAGCCGCCGCCAAACTCCTTCTTCCTCACCCACTTTGATCACCCACTTCTTTGCCACACATCTTCTTCTCTTCCTGCTCCTCTTTCTTCCTCTGCTGCTCGACAAGGAACGAGGAGGCACAGTTCGCTGTCAAGAGGATGACCAGTCGGTAAGCTAGGTCTTGAAATAGTCTAGAAAAAATAGAGTGTGTTTCGTGTTCTAAAACTCCAAAACTTCTTTTGGAACTGGGAACCACCACCAGGACATCGTCCGCGACATAGTGGCGGGAAAGCGGCGCGTCATCGGCGCCCTCTGGGACAACCCCCGCGCCACCATCATCGTCTCCGGCGTCGCCATCACCGAGTACGACGACGACCTCGAACATGCGCTCATCTACCTGGGCACCGAGAATCCGATCATCAGGAAGAACTTCAGCCTGAGCGGCCCGGCCCAGTTCTACCACAAGTACCCGCGGGCGAACATCGGCGAGCACTCGAGGCTGCAGGTGGCGGTGAAGGACGGCGGCACGGTCTACCTGATCGTCTTCAACCCGCTCAATCGCGGGGGCGTCGCCGTGGACCTCGAACACGGCGACGTTCTCGCAAAGTGGGAGTACCCCCGCGGGGACTTCTTCTCCCACGAACTGGACCGCCTCGACCTGCCCTGGCTCACCCACGACCGCGCCTACCTCAGCTGGAGCATGGACCCGAAGGGGAAGAAGGCCGATGCGGTGGACAAGGAGGGGGACTGGGGTCACGTGGTGGGCGTCAACTACCAGGCCGATTCGCTGAAGGAGTCGCTGGAAAACGGCAAGTGGGCGGAGCAGTCGCGCCAGCAGATGTGCCTCTTCCGGGGGGCGGCGCAGAACAAGGAGAAGTCGAAGGACGCGATGGGCGTGTCGCCGGGCTGCTCGACGAAGCCGCTCTGGCAGCCCGCTGCCGGCTGGGTGGACGACTTCATCTTCGTCCTGGTGGACCGGGCCGACGGGTCGGTCTTCTACTTTGACGTGGCCATCCTCGACCGCGCCTACGTCCAGCCGGACATTATCCGCTTCTCGGGGGCGAGCTTCTGGCTGGACGCCCAGGGGCGGCGGGTGGTGAATGGCTCCGACGATGACCCGTACGATAAGAGGAAGCGCCCCGGCGGCCCCGGTGACTGGGGCCTGCTCACCTACCTCTGCATCATCCTGGGCGCGGTGGCGGTCCTCCTTCTCTGCTGTGGCGTCCTCTGGTGGCTGCTGGTCAGCAAGCCGGCGGCGGAGCAGAAGAAGAAGGAGGAGGAGGAGGCGGAGGCGGAGAAAGCCGAAAAGGCCGACCAGGAGCGCCGGATGAAGATGGTGCTGAAGGCCAAAGCTAAGCAGCAGCAGCAGCAGATGGCCATGAAGCAGAAGATGGCCAAGGGAAAGACTGCTGCTGATCGGTCCTCGAGGAAGGCCCCTCCTCCTCCTCCTAAAGGTGGTGAGGGTGATGGTGAGGGTGAAGGTGAAGAGGGTGATGACTCTTCGACCACCACCACCCCCGCTGCCGCCGATTCCAGCAGCCAAACTCCGGCCCCCAGCTCCAAACAGAAGCGGTCCAACAAGCTGGTGAGCTCGAAGAAAAAGAAGTCAAAGCTGCGCGGCAGCAAGAAGAAGGCGGGCAACTCTCGAAAGCAGTCCAAGGAGGCAAAGACGTCCAAGACGAAGAAGGTGGGCGGCAGCAAGAAGTCGAAGAAGAAGCGCAGCAGCCGAAGGAAGAGCAAAAAGAAGAAGAGCAAGGACAGAGGCAGCAGCAGGAAGAAGAGGCGCTCCTCGAAGAAGTCGTCTAAAAAGTCCACTTCGGTTTCGGTTTCTGCAGCCGGAAACAAGGCGCCCCCGCCAGCAACTCCCAACGACACCAGCGACATCAGCGTGAAGCCCTCGAAGCGATCGGTGAAGAAGAAGCAGGGCCGCAGTGCTAAGAAGTCTTCGAAGCGAGGTGGTGGAGGAGGTATCAGCGACGGCAGCTCCTGGCGCTCAAACAAAGGAGGCAGCACCAGCAGAACTCCCTGGGCCGCAAAACCTTCCTCGAAGAAGATGAAGTCCAGCAAGGGAGGAGGAGGAGGAGGTCAGCGACGCCAGAGCTCCTCGAAGCAGCAGAAGAATAAGAAGCCGAAGACCGAGGCGGCGGACTACGCCACCAGCGTCAACCAGAACGCCTCGAAGGGCGTCGTCGTCGCCCCTGGTCCTGGACCGGCCACCACGCTGACCACCGTCCCGCCCAGCGGCCCCGCCCGTCTGAAGATGATCAAGAAGGTGTGCAGCCTGGCGGTGCCCTCCTCCAAGGCGAAGCCGGCCAGCAAGAAAGGAGGAGGCGGTGGCAAAAAGAAGAGCGCCTCGACGACTCGCTCCAAGATGCCCGCCAACAGCTGAGCTGGGCTCATCTCTCTGTTTTCATCTCTTCAGCTGAACTTCAGCTGAACTGAACTCCTCACTCCACCACTCTTTGTTGTTAACTTCTTAACTGTTGATCAACTGGGAAACTGCTCTTTGCTTTCCCTTTACTTTTCAGGTTTTGGTGGATTTTATCGCTTTTACTGCAGCACGTACTTTTTGAACGCCTCCTTTCTAATGAGTTTTTGGGTTCTATTTTGTTTCAGATTTTACATTAGAAAAAAAGCTACTGTTGAGTTGTTTAGTGCTGTTAGCTGCCGTCGCTGCTGATTTGAAGAGGAGGTACCGTGGACCCCGGGGAGTTTTGCTGATGGTGATCATTTTCTTCTTTGGCTTGCCTATGATCTCTGCCGTCAGTGAGCGCCTGCATGGCGGCAAAGACCGCGCCGACGACGGCGGCCGGCAGCCAAAGTGAGGCGCTCACCACGGCCCAAACGGGCGCGCAGACGGTGGCACTGGGCACGTAGACGGCGCCGAAGAGGGTGAGCCGGGCGTAGACGCCGATGAGGGTGAAGCGGCCGGTGGCGATGCCGGCCAGCCCGGCCACGGTGGCCACCACCTCGAGGAAGGTGACCAGGACCATCTGCAGCAGGCTGATGGTGTACATCATCCGGCGGATGGCGGGCGTTTCGGGGATGATTTTGGTGGGGGTGGAGGTGGTGGTGATGTTCGTGGTGGCATTATCGTCTCCTTCTTCTCCTTCGTCTTCCCTGTATGCAAAAAACTCGGTGGCGTTGAGGCGGAAGCTACAGATCGAGTACAGCTTCAGGTGAAGAACGCTGTACAGCACCGTCCAGCCGATGCCGGTGCCCATCAGCACCAGTAACGTCCACTGCGTACGGGCGAAGAGGGCGGGGCTGATCTGGTTGGCCAGCCTGGCGGTCCAGCTGCTCAGCGTTGCTGAGAGGGAGGCGTACAGCTGTCGTACAAAGGTACAGCATTCTCTTTCTTCATCCTTATCCTTACCCTTATCAGTTTCTCCTCTTCCTCCCGTACAGCACCAACTACAGCACCAGGAGCAGCTGTTCCACCAAGAGGATTCGTTTGAGCTTTTCTTGATGCTCACCCTCGAGGCGTCCATCTGGTGGCGCAGATAGAGCAACAGCATCGCCAGGTTGAAGTTGATGGAGATGCCGATGACCAGCTGGATCCACTGGTAGGCGAAGAAGGGCACCAGGCGGACGTACATCAGCGTGCTGATGGCGGTCAGCAGCGAGTAGATGAGGATGAAGGCCTTGCGGGCCGTCACCGTGGCCACGTACCCGAAGATGGAGCTGATGACGCTGAAGGCGGTGGTGTAGGTCAGCAGGAGGGCGGTCATCAGCGGGTGGTCGTTTTCCAGCTGAAGAGGAGGAAGAAGAAGAAGATCTACCGAAGTAAGTAAACCAGTTCCAGAAACAATAACAACAAACCTTGTAGCCAAAAAGCTTCGACTTGAGCGGCACCAGCCGCCGCAGCGCCCGGTCCTCGTAGAAGGCGCTGGCGACGTTGTAGTAGACCAGCGCCGACACCAGATTGGTGGTGATCATGGCCACCAGGACGTACCGACAGGGCTGGTACTGCTTGAAGCTGTGACTCAAGGTCGAGGTTCGGTGGCGAGCTCCGGTGGTTCCTCTTTCTTGGCGAGATCGGATCATCTGAGAAACTGCTGAGGCGGACATGCTTTTGAGCAGAAGAAGAAAAGAAAAGAAAACAGGACAAAGTAAATAAACAAGAGAAAATGGAAACCATAGAGGCGGTATTTATTTTTTTGCACACAAAAACTAATTTTTTTGTGTTCTAATCTCAAAGTTCTATTTTAATTTTTAGAAGTGCCCTTCGAAAGTACCTCCTCATCATCGTTATCACTCGGCAGCATCTTTGCCCGATTTCACCTCCTCCAGCTTGAAGTCCTCCTCTTCCTTATCTTCAGTTTTGGAAGATCCCTTTCCACCACCACCTTCTTCAGCGGAACTCTTTTCACCCGTTTCTAGCGGAACGTACCTCGCCATGATGCCCTTGGCGATGCCGTGAATCACGATCAGGTCATCGCGTGTCTCCGGGCTGATGTTGTCCGGCGGAATGGACTGCAGCATGCTGATGATCGATTCGACCGCCTGTCGGTTTTTCTCGATCTTCTTTGCCCGCTCCTCCTCGCTCAGCGCCGTCGCCATGACCGCCTTTGGGTCGTGCAGCTGTTGCTGTTGCTGAGGTGGTGGTGGCTGAACAGGCGGGGCAGAAACTTTCGACAGTACTGGCACCTCGTACTGGGAGTTTATAGGGGGCGTGGCAGCCTTCTTGCTCTGTGCTTTGCTGGAGTTTGCAGCAGCCTTCTCTTCTTCTTTATCTCCTCCTCCTCCTTCCTTGCTCATTTGTTTCTCCTTTTCACCCTCACCTTCACCCTCGCCTTCTTCTTCTACTTTGCTCTTTTTCTCCATCTTCTTGGATGACTTGCAGGACGTGGACTTCTTCTTTCCAGCTTCGGCGGAAGTTTTCTTTCCAGACTGACTGCCACCCTTGACTACTGCAGACTTGCTCACCTGTGATGGCTTGATTTGCTTCGACGGTGGAGGTTTCTTCTTCTTGCAGCTGCTGCTGCTGCTCGCCTTGCTCTTTGCTTCAGACATTTTTCTTTTTTTCGGTTTTTTGTTGGGAGTGATTTTACAGAAGTGATTAGGGAATTACAGTTAATTTTTTTAGCTTTATTGTAGGTCGATTGTTTTAGGATTTGGGAAATGAGAAGAAAAAATCGAACACATAGAATCGGTTATCAACAACATTATCACAACAGCCTACGCACCAACGCACCAGTCATTCAGGTCATAAACTGAAACGAAGTGTACGACTCTGAGCTTTGAGCAACCAGCCCAAGGAATGAGAAGTTGCTCTAGCTTTCTGCCTTTTTTACTTTCTAAGTTACTTGTCAAGTGATTGTCAATTGTCACTTTAAGGCTAGGTAACATTTTGGCTACTTTTTCAGCGTTTTCTTCATCCTCTTTCTCCTTCTTTGGATAGCAAACGCTGCACAGGCCATCATAGGTAAAGTTGAGCACCTCCAGGTTGGGGAAGAGGGCCGCCCAGGGCAGGAAGTGCAGCTCTTCACAGCCCTCCCAACTTTCCGTGTTCACCTGGAGAATTCGCACCGAGGTGATCGGCGTTGTTGCCGCAGCTGGAAATTGACTTCTATAGTGATTATTATTATTCCGGGCTTCAAGTTGACACTCTTCTCTTTCTCTTTTGCAGTGTCCAAAGTCCAAGTAGAGGTAGAGCAGACTGTCCCCTTTTTCCCCTAGATACCGGAACATTTCTTTTAGCTGAGAAAAGCCCCCTCTCTCGACGTTAATAGAGAGCCGCTGCAGCCCGGTAAATGTGCTCAGAAATGGGCGCCAATTTTCGGCTCCCACTTCGGTCAGATCGAGAAAGCCAAACTGGCGGAACTTGCTCAGCACTTGACGGTTGCTCTCTGTCAAGTTCTCCTCGTTCAGCAGATTTTCAAACAGCTCCTTTTTGTAGTGGCTGAAGTTGATCGATTTTAGGCGGGCGTTTCCAGCGCCGTACTTCAACGCCCCCTCTACCGCCTCCCTCTCAAGCTCAGAGGCGGTAAAGTGGAGCGTCTCCAGCCAGCCGAGGACGGCAAAGTCGCCCAAAGAGCTGGGCCTAGTTCGGCCCGACTCGTAGCCGCTGGCTGTCTCCAGGCTGAGGTGCTGCAGCGCCGTGCAGCGGTTAATCGCTCCGAGCAGGCGTGGCATCAGGTCGTAGTACACCGAGGGACGATAGTAGAATTCGGAGGCGATGAAGGTGAGCTTGGTGAGTTTGGTTGACCATCTACTGAAGAGAATGGCAAGTGAGCTGGTAAGGTGGACTTTGACGTTGGAGGAACGTTCTCCGATTATTTTAGCTGGTGAAGGTAATGATTCAACAGATATAATAAGCGTGGTAATGTTCGGCAGTTGGCGGGCGATCAGTTCGGCAAAGAAACGGTCCAGCCACTCAAAACGAAGTTCAAATTTTGTGTTTCGGTTTTTGATGAATGTGAGGGGATCAGTGGCAGGAACGGGAGGGGCTTCTAGCAGCTCCTCTAAATGGGGAATTTGAAGGTAATAGAACTTTTTGCCCATGCCGTGCCACTCGGAGTTGCCCAGGAGGATGGTGAGCTCGGTGACGGAGGCTAGAATGGATCGTTGTACAGCGGCCCACCGACTGCAGACGTGATGCAGGCGGAGGATGGTGGCCAGCGGAAGTGAGGAGAGGATCCGGCGGAGAAGCGGGGCCGGCAGGGAGTTGATGTTCATGGTGGCCTGGCTTGAAGAATGTGTTTTGTGGGTTTTAGAAAAGGGGCCCACTAGTAAAAACCGACAACTTTGGTGGTATAAGGCAGCTAAAGTCTGCAACACATTTTGTTGCTGTGATGATGTGTGACAAGTCTGGTGGTGGTGGTGGTGGTTGCTGGTGGCTACCACGATAGGAGATATCAGAAGATAATAAAAGAGCAACAGCTAACCAAAAAAAACTTGGCAAGGGAAAACAAATACAGAATTTATTAAGTTACTGGAGACAAGGCAAACAAAGGGTATCACCGGATTTGGACAAAGATTATCAAACAGACACACACACAGACAAAAAGAATCAGAGATAACACGAACACAGAAGGTAAACAAACAAAAACTCTCCCACACTTTTCTCCACTTTCTCCCTTTGCTCGTCAAGCTCGCCGCAGCTCCTCGGCAAGATTGATGACTGATGATCGATTCCACCGCCTGCCGGTTCTTCTCGATCTTCTTGGCCCGCTCCTCCTCGGTGAGTGCCGTCGCCATGACCGCCTTTGGGTCGTGCAGCTGTTGCTGTTGCTGAGGTGGTGGCTGAACAGGCGAGGCAGAAACTTTTGACGGCATGTTTTTAGTGTACAGGGGTATTGTTGTAAAAGTTCTAAGTTTTTATCAT
>JAALOO010000996.1_pt3 | contig 14560 bp, 15 predicted proteins | sample 7257641 | NCBI WGS metagenome assembly JAALOO01 (sample SAMN14085613, study PRJNA598686) | mite metagenome | biome: ENVO:01001000; feature: ENVO:01001002; material: ENVO:01001226; isolation source: single female mite from University of Michigan culture on fish food culture... ...
TCTCTCTCTCTCTCTCTCTTTCTCTTACCTACTTCACACACATCCCCCACCGATTTCCCCGCACGCAAATGACAATACCGAAAACATACCAAAACCAATTGACTACAAATGATCTTCTCTTCTCGTTTCTCAACTTCTTAACAATTCTGAGCACTTTTTTCCTGCCAGAAACGCCCACCACTGCAATTCTTTTATTTTACATTTTTCTCTTTTTCTCATTTTTTTCTGCGTGGCAACACACACAAATAAAAAACTTTAATTTTTTCATTTTGACTTCGAGCCCTTTTTATTTTTGTAACCAGCAGATACTACCAGTCAATGAAAAGTATCCTTTGTAGCGTTTTCTTCTATTTTTTAAACACCACACTGCTTTTGAAGCTTCTTCTTCTTCTTATCTTGAATACTTGTCTGGTTTTTAAACAAACATTTTTTGACTTGTCAAGTGAACTTTGAGTGTGTCAAATTGCGTGAATCTCACTGCAAAAAACCCAATAAAAATCTCCTTTTTTCTGAACTTTAAGAGCTTTTTAAGTAACTTTTTAAAACTTGTTTGGGTCTGTAATCCAAATGGAAAAAAACAAAACAGGAGGGAGCATTATACTGGTCGACAGATGGCAGCCTGCACTGTTTTATCTGTTTACATGTTTGCCGTTTTGACAGTACAGTTGACTGATGCACCGCAAACAACCGACTGCTTGTGCTTGTGCTTGGGACTCTGATGAGTACAATAGACTGGCTGACTGGCTGACTGGCGTTTCTCGACGCACACTCTTCTGGTGCGTTTGAATCTTTTCTACTGATTTATTATTGGCAACTTTGTTCACAATTGGTCGTTTTTCATTGTTTTGTTTTGGCAGTTTATAATCAACCAGTTTTTGGCTCACTCAAAAGAAATTATGCCTGAAGAGCAACTGATCAAATCTGCTAAAAAGATCTCATTTTTTTCTCAGTTAACTTTCTGCGTCATTTACTGTACATTTGTTTTCTTTTTGTAATTTTTGCCGCCGTCTGATTTTCTCTTTTTCTCTCTCTCTCTCCGTCTCAACTTATACGCTCACCGACCTTATCTGCTGCAGTGTTTAGTTACGCTGGCGCTAAAACACTCGTGACTGCAACACTTTTTCTTGCTTTTTAAAGCCTTCTAACTTCTTTTACCAGTGCCTCTAGCTAGCAGTGCACGTGGTGTGTTTTGGCGCAATGCTTCACTTCAAATAAAAATCATCATCAGTACACTTCCTTGTTAAAAGTGAAACTTTGAAACTTGATCATCATCAGCAGGGCACTGACAAAACGAAAAGAAGGGCAATGGGTAACCAGCTGGTGAGCTCCGTGAAGGTGGTCATCCGCCCCATTGACTACTACCTGGCTGAGGTGCCCGAGTTCAAGCTGAAGGTCAGCCTGGGGCAGACGCAGTTCCTCAAGGTGGCCCTCTGTCAGCACGCCGAGGGAGACGTCGTAGTCAAGGTTCTCTCCCATGAAGATCCCTCCTTGCTGCTGGAGGCGTACAAGCGCGAGCTAGAGGCATTTGCCAAGATGACGGCCGGAAACGTCTCCATTGCCGCCTTCCGAATTGCCGAAATCCGTCCCAACTTTGCCTACCTCGTTCGGCAGTACGTCCGCTTCAGCCTGTACGATCGTCTGCTGACCAGGCCTTTTCTGACGCACATTGAGAAGTGCTGGCTGGTGTACCAGGTGTTCAAGTGCATGGCCTGGTGTCATGAGAAGGGCATTCAGCATGGCGACTTGAAGCTGGAGAATGTCATGGTCACCTCTAGTTTGTGGGTCGTTATTGCCGACTTTTCCACCTACAAACCAGTCAGTTTGCCTGAAGTAAGTTTTGTTTTTGTGTAAAATTTATTTCACTTATAAAGCTGTTTTCTGATTTCATGTGATCATAATTTTGTTCATTTTCTAACTTATAGGACAATCCCTCTTTCTTCAACTACTTCTTCGACACATCTCGCCGTCGGTGCTGCAACATTGCCCCGGAACGCTTTGTCTCCTCCACACTGACCGCCCTCGATCAGCTGAGCATGTCGTCCGTTGTTTCCTCCGAGCAGCAACAGCAGTCAATGTCCAGCACTGGTCCACCACTGGGCATGCTCTCCGATGACCTCTGCCTGACCAGCAAGATGGACATGTTCAGCATTGGCTGCATGCTGGCGGAGATCTTCTCCGACCGCGTCCTCTTCGACCTGAGCGGCCTGCTGCACTACAAGGACAAGGGCAGAACAGCCAACCTGACGTCTCAGCTGAAGCAGATCGACAACGAGACAGTGCGCGCCCTGGTGACCAACCTCACCAGTCTGGCGCCCGGCGACCGGCAGTCGGCCGCTCAGGTGCTGGCCGCGCAGAAGGGCAAGCTCTTTCCCGCGTACTTCGATAAGCTGTACGTGCTGATGCGGACGCTGGTCCGCCTGCCGCCCGACGCCAAGATACTCTACCTCTCGCAGGAGCTGGAGGCGCTGTACCTGCCGATGGTGCTGGCGGAGAGCAGCGGCCGTGGCGTCCTCCTCCTCCTCAACCTGGTCACCTCGTCGCTGCGCGCCCTGAAGCACGTCTACTGCAAGGTGGAGGCGCAGCGGGTGCTCTGTCTGCTGGTGGCCAGCGCCCGTCCGGCCACCACCACCACCACCACCCTGGCGCCCTTCATCACCGACCGCCTGGTGCCCTACCTGGCCAGCCACTGCCTGCTCGACGAGGACCACCGCGTCCGCGGGGAGGCGATTCTCTCGATGACGCAGCTGCTGGAGGTGGTCGCCCGGCCGCCGCCCGCCGACAACAACCTCTTCACCGACTACCTGCTGGAGCTGCTGCTGAGGGCGGTGGCCACCGACCGTTCCACCTACGTGCGCCTCTGCCTCGCCCGCTGCATCGGTCGCCTGTCGCAGCAGGCGTTGCACTTTCTCAGCCAGTCAGTGGACCAGAACTACGATGAGGAGCTCGCCCTGCTGCACAGCTACTTCGCCAATCTCGTCTCGCAGCTGCTGACGGACAGCAACAACTGCGTGCGGCGAGCCCTGCTGATGACGCCGGAGAACTGCATTCACCTCTGTACCTTCTTTGGCCGGCAGAAGACCAATGAGGTCATACTTTCGCATATTATCACCTTCCTCAATGATAAGGTGAGCTACTTTTTGTATTCCGATTAGATGTTTTTTTATGTTTTGTTGTTTTCAGAGTGACTTTCAGCTGCGTCTCTCCTTCTTTGACAACATCATCGTCATTGCCTCCTACCTGGGCGTTCAGTGCTCGCCAATTCTCTATCCCCTCCTGCAGCAGGGTCTCTGTGATGGCGAGGAGCTGATCATTGCAAAGACCATCGCCTCCATCGCGGCCCTCTGCGAGCAGGGCATCCTCCAGAACAGCACCATCTACGACCTGTTGCGGGAAATTTTGCCCCTCTTCCACCACCCAAACGCCTGGATCTGCCATTCGATGGTGCACCTCTTTTCAGTTCTCTCCGAGCACCTCTCCTTCATCGATCTCAACTGCAAGGTGGCCCCGCTGCTGCGACCCTACCTTAGTCGGCCGGTGTACTCACTGGGCAGTCGGCACCTCCTCTACGACGCCCTCAGACGGCCACTGCCGCGCAACGTCTTCGACACGGTGGTGGACGTCTTCGACCTCCGCTCCGTGGAGTCGCTCCTTCAGGTGCTCACCTACCGAGACCAACTGCGTCGTCGGCTGAAGCCACTCAGTACAGGACAGGAAGTGGACGCAGCGCCCTATCGACGCCTGCTAGCGGAGAACATCACCGATGAAATGGAGGAGCAGCTTCTCCGGTTGAGAGACCTCCTGCTGAAAATCCACCGTAATCGGAAGTGTTACCAGGCGTTGAGGAGGAACGGTGCCCAGTGCAGGGCCGGCAGCGTCATCGCCCAGAAGCACACTAAACTGGGCCGATCGGTGAGGCTGTTTGAGTGCACCGACCAAGAGAACAACAGCGCCACCGCCAGTAACCAGGAGTGGCAGCACATGTTCGGGCCCCGCGGATCAGAGCAGGAAGCAACACTCTTTGGGATGAGTGAAAACGGTGACGCCGTAGTGGAAGGACAAGAGGCCCGGGAGGCTGACTTCTCCTACTTTGAGTGTCCACCCTATGGGCGCGACGTGAAGCGGTTGCTGATGCACAAGAGGGACCGCTTTCAGCCGATCAGGCTTTCGGAGAGGCTCCACCAGCGCCCGCTCCGGCCACGGGGTTTTCTGGTGTCGCACCTGCAGGAACACCGCTCGGCGGTCAATCAGATGGCCCGTTTCGGAGAAAACAACAACAGCAGCAACAGCAGCAGCTCTTCCTCTTGTCAGCAGCTCTTCTTCACCGCCTCCGACGACGGCACCATCCGCCTGTGGGACCTGTCCGGCTTTGAGAACCGCTACGTCATCAACCGCTCCAAGTACCTCTTCAAGATGGAGTTCTCCAACGGGGCGGCCATCAACTTCCGAGGGCTGGTCTGCGTCGGCCAGCAGTACCTGGTCAGCTACACCAGCGAGGGCATTGTGGTGGTCTTCCAGTGTGACGCCCAGTCGGGCTCGGGCTCGGGCGTCATCTCGCACGTGTGCTCCTTCAAGGCGGGCTCGCCGCACAGCTCCGTCTCGCCGCTGGTCACCTCGCTGACGGCGCTCAGTGAGACGATGTTCGCCGTGTCGCTCACCGACTCGACCGTCTTCTGCTATGACATTCGCTCGCTGGACAGCGCGCACTTCTTTGTGCCCGCCTTCAAGCTGAGGGTCAATCCGAATCAGCGGACAATCACCGCCATTGCCGGAAGCGAGGTGGCCCTTTTTGCGGGCACTTCGCACGGATACGTGGCAACCTTTGATCTGCGCTTTCAACTGAAGGTCAACTACTTCAATCATCCCTCAACGGCGCGCATTGCTCGGCTAGCTCTAACTACCGGTGGTCTGTACTCTGCAGGTAAATCTTTTTTTAAGTAAAGCTTTTTATTTAAAGTTAATGTTGCAATATTTGTGTATTTTAAACAGTGTACGGCAATGCCGAAGTAATCTTGTGGGACTACAAGCTTGGCCAGCGGTTGAAAACACTAAGACCGCATATACCCGTTGAAGTAAGTGTGCGACGCGATCTAATGCAAAAAATGCATATTCTTAAATTGTACTTAACTTTACTCAACCTCTTTTTAGCGGAACCTGAACAAAAGTTCACTGATCAACGCAGAGCACGCCATTTTGCCGCTTTCCGATGGCTCCGTCATCACCGGCGGCTCTGACATGCGAATCCGCTACTGGGACATGGCCCAACCAGAGTGCAGCTACATCATCAGCGATCCCTCGTACAAGGCGTGCAACTTTAGCTTTGCCAAGGCAAAGCCAAGCGCAACAAAAGGAGGAACTGCTAAGTCGCCGTCGGGCGCCGCCGGCGGCAGCCGATCTCCAGTTGATGTGAAAAGCGGCCACCAGATGGGAGCAGGCGGATGGGCACAGCCAGCGCTGGCTCGTTACGCCGTCACCGAAGAGCCATCGGACCAGAGTGTGAGCATCGAGGAGATCGACTGCAGCGCCGCCTTCAGCCAGTACCAGTCGACGCACTACTGCACCGTGGACCAGCAGTTCATCAGCACCGCCCACCATGACACCATCACCGACCTGCTGCAGGTCAACCAGTACCTGGTGTCAGCCGGGCGGAATGGCACGGTCAAAGTGTGGCGATAGGATGACACCTGCAAACATTCTTGTGGAAATGCCTACTCTCAATTGAAAGGATGAGACATCGGGCATCAACAACAGCAGCAGCAGCTTTTTTACAGACAGCAATGAACTACACACACACACAGACACAGAAAAAGTACCCTCCGCTGGACGGTCAGCATCCACTTGATAGAGCTTACTTAATTTATACCATCACCAGCAGACATACTCACACACACTCACAAGAAAGGGCACACAGCTTTTTAATCAGTTCTCCACTATTATTACCTCCTTTCCCCCGTTTTGGCACGTTTCTGCTGTTCAGAGCTTTTGAGGGTAGGAAGGGAAAAGAAAGAAGTGCTGTCAGTGGCAGTAAAGCGCCTGTAAAGTAAAGCCAAAGTAGTAGTAGTAGTATTAGCATTGCCTCGCCTTTGCACGCTTCATCGGTCAGTGAGCCGGTAATTGCCTTCCACTAGATGCGTCCTCACGTTCAATTTTTGGCCAGACACACACACACTCTGACATTACACTAGTGAGGCTGCTGGCCAGCCACTGCAGCAACAGCAGCAACAGCAGCAGCACCTTTTAATATAAACCCCATTTTCATTTCAAATGAAAAGGCAAAGGAAAAGGCCAAATCACATTTTGTGGTGTCACCAGACGCACACACACACACACAAATACACCAACACCCAAACTGTATTTCCTCGTGAACTAAAAGTACTGCAATAGGAGCTACATCCACACTTATTAACAGTTGGTGTCGTCTTTCAGTTTTGCCTGGCCACAGATGCTGCCGCTTTCCTTTTGCTCGTTTTTGCTGTTCTCTCAACTGTTCTCTCATCCTCAGTCATCGTGAAGAAGAGATCTGAGCTTTTACGACAAACGGTTATCGCTGAGCCATTAATTTTTTCCTTTCCTTCTTCTCTTTAGTTTTTAGTCGATTGTAAAGTTCTTCTTTACACTAGTGTCCGCCTGCCTGCCTGCCGTCCATCACCCTTTACCTAAGGCAGGTTCCTGCCTGCCTGCCTGCCTGCCTCAGCGGGCAATAAAGGGAGACAGGCAGGCAGACTGGCAAATGATGACCACAACCGAGAGCAAAGTAATGTGTCTTGAGGCGGCTGCATCAGCAGCAGTCTGTGCAGTTTCGTGCAGCACTGCACCTTGCCCTCTCTCCCTGCTGCTGCTGCAGGCTGCCACCTGTGATCGATCGAGCAGTTCGGGAGAATTGGCAATTCGTGGGCAGCCTGTGAAGTGGTCGTTTCTCTGTTGATGATGGTCTTCTTCGGTCTTGGCAGCACTGCCACTGGCACTACCACCACCACTGAACACTTGCCATAAGACAGCAGCAGCAGCAGCAGCAGCAGCAATTTCTGCAGTGCTTCAAGCCAAGGTATTTGTTATTGCCGTCGACAGTCGTCTTTCTTTCTTTCTTTTTTTCCTTTTCTTTCTCTTTACGCAAGGTTTGCAATCAACAGAAGAAGCAGAAGAAGCAGAAGAAGTCGGTGCTCTTTTTCTTCTTGAAACAAAGCAGGTTTGCTTACCACCACCACTGCCACCGTCTACTTTGGTTGATGCTGTTGTTCAGTCTGTTCTGCCAGTGCTGAGTGCTGCTGGCCTGGCAATTTAGTGCCATGCAGCAATCTAGGCGCTTGTCAGACGGGTTTACTTTGCAGCACACAACTGATGATTGCCCTCGCCGTCGTCGTTTTGGTCGTTCTTGCCTGAATCGTTCCTTGTACAATTCAAGTTCTTTTCTCTGTTTGCTGTCCATTTGCTCGTTTTGGGTAGTTAAAGATGGCGTGGTACTCACTTACTCACACTCACACTCATAGAAGTTTTCTTCATTTTAACTCCTACTGCCATTTTTGGTATTACCAAGAACCACACACTACTGCGGCAACCAAATGTCAAATGCTAGTGCTCTCTAGGCAAAATGGTTTCAAAAGGACCTTTCGGAGACGACCACTTTGCGTTTCCAGGCACAGCTCTTTGCTGTTGTTGTTGTGGTGGTAGTGGTGATGGTAGTGATGGGGATGATGGTAGTGGTTCTACTTATGCCTCCTTGGTTTTTGCATCTAAATCATAACATTTGACAGGACAGGAATGCGCAGAACAGCCAGATCCTCAAGAAGAAGAAGGAAGAGGAGTTATTTGCTGCACCACTGCCCATTCTTTCAGTTCTTTTTCTTTCTTTCTCTCTCACTGCCCATTCTCTGCACTTTGTTCGTTCATCAACTGACTATGACTATGACTGCACTTGGCACGTCTGGCCACTTGTGCCCACCACCGCCACCACCGACGGGCACTTGTTCTGCCCTGCGAAACAAGTTCTCTTTGCAGGCTGTCTTTTAGCAACGCAGTGACCGTCCCGTCTCGTCAGAGTTTGCTAGTGCCTTCTTCTCTTCACCGTGCCAGAACTAAATTCATTTGCTCGTGAAGTGAGGCGAATAGAGAGAAAGAGAAGGAGAACAAAGTGCACTTCACATGAGAACTGAACAGACTAGATGAGACTGCTGCAGACGGACAGCAGCAGCAGAAGTACTGCCACCAATGGCGCTAAGCCAGGTGAATCGGACAAACTGAACAGGCGAGCGAGCGAGCGAATGAGGCAATTGAAATTCACTTGCCTGGCTGCAATGTGCTTTTTCTCTTCTCTGCGGCCACCACCTGATCGTTAATGTAAGTTGAAAGTTGAAAGAAGAAGAAGAAGAAGAAATGAAGAAAACGAAGAAGAAGAGAAGAAAACTTTGCTGCTCGAGCGCAAACGACCGTCCCACTTGTCGCATATCTAATCGATCTTTACGTGAACGCATTACACCAGCCAGGGCAGCGGCAGCAGCCGAAGTAATAGCAACAACAACAACAACTGCTGCAGTGGAAGCAGACACACAGGACACTGGCAGCAGCAATCAAATGGCGCAGACGAACTTTCTCTCTGACAGAACTTATCTTTCTTTTTCCTTCTTTCTTTCGTTCGTTCTCAACTTTAAATGCACTTGCCCACACTGGCACTTCTGACTGACTCAATCTTTAAGTCGTAATTTGGTGATGGTAAGCAGACACTGACTGGCTAGCTGACTGAGACTGTGAATGCTGCCAGTGAGTGACTGACACTGCCGACGGTGCCTGCTGCTGTCAATGCACCACCACCACCAGCAGCAGTCACTACCGATTGCCATGGCCATTGCCAACAGCCGAACAGTGAACAGGCGTAACCAGCCAACTCACTTGATGATGATGATGATGATGATGGTGATGGTGGCGGTGGCGGTGGCTCAAACAGAAGACAGTGGCATGGGCAGAAATAAGAGAGAAAGAAAGATGAAAGTGGCAAACAAAGGCAAAGTGGCCAGTGCAGTGCACTCACTCACTCAGTGCAATCAGTGGCACTGAGGTGCCAATCAGCAGCCGCAGAGGCAGCAGAGGCGGCAGCAACGAACTGACAGGTGAACGTCAAATGTGGCGCCCGGCAGAGTAGAACTGGTGGTGGTAGTACTCAGTGAAAGGGAGAGTTCGACGGTCGCCTGATGATCGTCCTAAGTGTCTGCCTCTCTCTTCAATTAGACCATCCTTTCCATTTCCAGTGAACGCTAATGGACGACGGTCGCACTGTGTGTGATCACTGAGCATGGCTGCCAACCACACAGATGGCGCGCTCAAGGAGTAAGAAGAGGAGGATAGGGAAAGAGAGGATGATTAGACTAATCATTCTCAATTTAAATGAAACAGGGTATGACTAGGACAGTATGAGCACTGCAACGACAGTCGAGTGCACTCTAAGTGCATTTTAACGGCAGGCGGGCAATTAATTGAGCGCATCGAAATATGACACTGAGTGCCCGCTTTACTGTCGCATAACTTTAAACGCTGCTTAAATAACCTTTTTACTGTTAAATTGGCTTTTTTGTCTTATTTTTATTAAATGCACCGTCAGCAAATGCGATTTCACTAAAAACTACTAAAATGCACTAGCTGCGTAAGTTTGCACCTGTTCTAAAGTAAGCTTTCTTTTCTTTTCCTTCTTCTTTTCTTGCTCTACCTACCTAACGGGACCAACGGGACTGAAGATTTTTCCTCTAATGCTTTTGTCAACAAGGCATGTGCAAACACAGACAGTCAGACAGACAGGTAGACATGGTGGTAGACATGAAAAATAAAGGCAAAAAATTGAGGGAGATAAATGAATGAAAAAGAGAAAGAGAGAGAGAGAGAGAGAGAGAGAGAGAGAGAGAGACAATGGGCGACACATGCATACACCTGGCGACCATGTGAGTGCCGTTCTCTTTCTTTCTTTCTCTTTTTTTTGCTCTTTGATTGTTAAGAGAAATTGCAGTCAACCAATAGCAGTAGTGCTCACTGAGCTAGCAAAGTCCAATAAACTCTGTGTGGCACTCTTGTCTGAACGGCTCATCGGTGTCTGAGCACTTTCACTGAATTGTGCCCCCTTCCCCCTTACTTTTTTCCATCTCACTCACTCATTCACTGCCACTGCACACTGTCATTCTAATGTTGTTGTTGTTTTGGTTGTCGCTGTCACTGTCCTCATCGTCGTCGTCGTCTCAGTCTTTCAGGCCACACATTCTGATAGGAAGAAAGTGCCAAAGCCAAAAAGACAACAAAACAGTAGCGCAGTATTAAGTGAAGAAGAGTACCGTAGAGTAGGCCATTAACAAGTCGCAGCTGACTGCAGATTGCTGCTGTTTTTGTTGTGTATGTGTATGTGTGTGTGTGTCTGTGTTCGTCTTCCTGCACCAGTAGCCCTAATGACTGCCGCCAATGCTAATGTGGGTGAAAATGATTTTTGGTAGTAAGAGTGCCAGCGAAAGTGCCACTGCCAGCACTGTCAGCACTCTGCCAGCCATTCTCCTGCTATTTGCTGTTGTTCTGTTTGTTGTTCTCTTTCTCACTCTCATTCCCGTTTACTAATCGTCGTCTAGTGTTATGCCGGCAATTTGTATGTGTGCCTGTGCGTTCATTTTTTGCCGTCATTCTCCGTCTGCAGCACACTTCATTCAATGACTGCGTGCCACTGATGAGCAGACGACGAAGCAGTGTGTCAATGATGATGATGATGTTGATGATGTTGATGTCGCTGATGAGTAGCACCAATACTACTACTACTGCTCTTGACTGTAGTAGAAAGCAATCAAAATTAAAAAAAAGAAAAAAGCAGGCCTTCATTCAGCTGACTAACCAATCAGTGGGCCAATCAAGAATTGCAAAAACTTAAAGTTGTAACAAGGTTAATGAGCACAACCAGGAATTTTGTTTTGATAAATCATTAATTAGAGTAAGGTTTTTAAATATGATCATGAGATTTTAATTAATATTTTTAAAATCAAGTTTTTAAAAATTGATTGGAACACTAACTAGGTTATTTTCTGTTTGACTTCAATGTTTATACTATCTTTTCATGTTAATACTGATTATAACAGTAAGCAAAAAACGACAAAAAAACAAAAGCAAAAGAAAAATAAAAAAAACAAACGCAAGGGCGTTTGTTTAGACTGCCTGGTGACAGCTAACTGTGCGTGTTGCAAGCGATAGTGTTGCCGGCTCAAATGTCGATTTGAACAATTGAATGAACAAATTAAGTGAAACGAGTGCACTGAACTAGCGAAAAAGCGAGACTCAGTCAGTCAGTGTACAGTTGCGGTGGGTTAGGTTAGTCATTTCTTTCTTTTCAACTTTTTTGTTAGTCATGTGCCGGCGACAATATAACGCTGTAACAAATATCATCTGCGACACAGACACATTTTTGCAAAGGGACTATGTCTGGTTTTGGCTGCACGCTGTTCTAAGTTAATCAAACTAACTGTCACTGTTGTCAGTGCAACAGAAAAAAGCACAGCTAAAACAAAACAAATAAATAGAAAATAAAAAACAAAAAATCAAGCTTATCAAAACAAAGGCGGTTTGTTTTTTTGTTTTCTACCTTTTAATGAAAATGATTACTGTAAAGTTTCTACTATTCCATTTTTATTCATTTTCTGCTTGTATATTTTTACTATACAAAATGCTAACTTTGCTAACAGCTATTTTTGCCCAGAACTATTCTTTTTTTGAGTTCGTTTATTTTTTGCACAGTCGTTTGTTTCTTTGTTTGCCATTTAGACTTTTCATCTACAATCCTCTTTTCATTGTTTTCATTTTATTTGGTAATTTCTCAGCTTCCACTGCGATTACCAAATGGCGTCATTTCCACTTGGTAGCGACACCATTTGCCAGCACTGTTGTTTTCTCCTTCTCCTTCGCTTTTTCATTCCCTTTTCCATTTTTTCCGATCTGGTCTCGCCGGCAATTGCAAAGAACGGCAGCAGCAGCATCAAGCGCCCTGCCGCTTTTCACCATTTTTTCAGCTGGTGCTGCCTTGGCAATCAACTGTCTCCTGTGGGCTCAGCATTCGCTGCCGTCGCCGCCGCCGCCTCTGATGTTGATGCTAATGCTGATGGTGATGTTGATGTTGCCGTCGTTGCCTGGTCTGGTGGCCGAACACCATCAGCAGCAGCAGCAGCAGCTTCAGTGCCTCTGAGCCTTTGAGCCTGCTGCATTTGCTGGTGTGCTTGGTTGGTGTGCCTGTGTGTGTCTGCCATCGGTTTCGTTTGTGAGCGGCTTTGCTCACCACCCAGCACACAGTGCCACCAACACCACCAGCACCACCAGTGCACCATCGCACCAGTGCACAGTTCGGTCGTCACTGCTGGGGCAAAGACTGCTGAAGCCTTCAGAGGACTGGGCTGAGTTCGTTCGCTGGCGCTCGGTGTGGCCACCGCCAGAGCTGCAGCAGCCTCTATTGAGGCCTCCATTGCCTCCTTCACTTTGCACTGCCGCCTTCACTGCGTTCATTTGTTCCTATCTATCAGCTAGGGTTCCGAGAACTGAGGCAGGCAGGCAGGCAACGAGAGACTTTTTCTCCAGTGCGACCAGTGTTCCTCTCTTCTTTCTCACTTTCTACCGTTTTCCTGTGTGTGTGAGTGTGTGTTTGAGTGAAAGAGTGTGAGCAGGCCTATGTGTGCGTGTATTTTTGGCGATAGCAGCACCAGTGTACCACACTGACAGACGAGGCACAGGCACAGGCGAGCAGCCGAGCACTGAATGGTGCAATTGCAATTGCAAAGTGGCAGTGAGAGTGGCTGTACAGAACTGCTGCTGCTGCACCAAATGTGCCATCCTTGTAGTAATTTGGATGGTGTGTTTTGCTGGCAATGAGTTTTCGGTTCCAAGAGATCGTTGCCTTTCAGTGCACTGTCCTCCTTCTCCGCCTCGGCACTGCACTGAAAGATGACGGCCTGCTGGAAAATGGCCTTTTCGCCCAATGTTTTCTGCCTGCTGCTGCCCGCTCTTCACTGCCAAAGGGTAATGTCTGCTGCAGTTGGCCAGCTGGGCAGCAGTGTGCTGTGTCAGTAGCAACGGGTCTGCTCTCTGGTCAGCTTTCTTCTGGTTGCACACTTTCCCCACTCTGGTCACCGCGTCCAGCGGTGCTGTGTCCAGTGTCCAGTGTTATTGCCTATTTATACGGAACAGCAACAGCAAAAACAGAAGCAACACACTCGTTTGCGTCAATGCGCGTACGGCTGAGAAAAGGAGTGGGACAAGAGTAGACAGGCTGAGAGGGAGCAGATGACTGACGCCCATACACCACCAGACGCCATTTAACTCAATGGTCAGCTCTAATGTCTAGCGCAGGCGGCAGCGGCAGCGGCAGCAGCAGCAGCAGCTTAATCGTACTACCAAACAGTTGCACATTTTGAACATTTTGGACACAGACCAAATAGTCATTACAAATAGCTATTTGCATTTGCAGTGCAGCAGAGTGGGCAGAAAGAGCTTGGACCATTGAGAACACGGCGGTGAAGTGTGTTTGCTGATGGCTACCCAATGATGATAAAAGTAGAATTTTTCCAGGCAGCCACTCTACAGTGAAAGGGCACCGTTGAAGTGAGCACAGACAGCAAGAACAGCCTCTGCTTAATCAATATTATTGACAACAAAGCAGACAACGAACTTGGGCGCGCGCGTTGGCGTTGGTGAGAAGTGATCTGATTAATTGACACGACCAGGCAGTAATGCTCTCTCTTTCTTTCTTTTTAGTTGCCCTCATTCAGCCAGTGTCTTTGAGTGAACCTAAATGTCAAACTGAGAGTGAATTAAAAGCACCGTGGCCCCTTTTGTTAGCCTCCAGTCTGTGCCAACCAGTCAGTACATGTTGAGCAACACTGTGCTGCACGAGCCATTGAGAAAAGTGAGTGAGACCTTTGTGAACGATTGGATCGAAACTCTCTCTTTCTCTCTCTCTCTCTTTCTATCTTTTGCAGCAAAGAACTTTGCGTGAGCACGAGCACTCAATTGAAACATGAAAGCAGTGCAGAGAAGAATAAAAATGAATAAAAGAAATAGTACAGAATTGGAAAAGGAAGAAAATGGAACAGGAAAAAGAGGAAGAGAAAGAGAACAGGGAGATTGAGAAAATGAGAAAAATGGAAAAAAAGAAGAAAAACAGAAAGGGAAAGCTAGACGGAAAAATGTGAGACACAGAAACTCATTCAGTCAGCTCATTCAGTTTTTCCTAGTTGACAGTAATGTGACTCAGTTTTCCGTCTACAGCACACCGCACACCGTGGTTCTGGAGGGTGAAACCAATCAGCCGCGCACTTGGCCGTGGTCGGCCACTGAGAAACTTCAGGCATGAGACCAAACTACTGCTGCTCTCGGCTGTTGTCGCTGTTGCACTGCCATCTAATTCTAATACGAGCCAAACCCATTCTACCGTACAACCCCAAAAGTACAGTACAGTACAGCAGAACTATCAAAAACAGCAGCAACAGCCAACTACACTACCGGATCATTGGTCTGCGAACATTCTGGGCACCTTACAGGCGTTACAGTGCAGATTACCACTTGCCTAATT
>JAALOO010001357.1_pt1 | contig 14544 bp, 9 predicted proteins | sample 7257641 | NCBI WGS metagenome assembly JAALOO01 (sample SAMN14085613, study PRJNA598686) | mite metagenome | biome: ENVO:01001000; feature: ENVO:01001002; material: ENVO:01001226; isolation source: single female mite from University of Michigan culture on fish food culture... ...
GAGAGAGAGAGAGAGAGAGAGAGAGAGAGAGAGAGAGAGAGAGAGAGAAGGGAAAAAGGCCGAAAAAGTGAGTATGCCATTACACACATGCATTCACTGTTCGTCGACCATACGCCTACGAGAACCTAGCGGAAAGATATAGAACTCGTGGCAGAATGTTCTCTCTTTTCTTTTCAGTGTGCACTACTTCTACTGCCTTTACAACCACCACCACCACCACCACTTGGTTTCTCTCAATGAACTGTGGTGGTGGTGGCAGTAGAATCTAACTTGATGGAATGCACACACTCACACCGACACTACGGAGACCAAGACCAAACGCGCGCGCGAGAGAGAGAGAGACACCGAGTCAGCGAGCACCTCGTTCAAACACATGTCCGCCACTGTCGGCGTCGGTCTGTGTGTTCGGTTTGCCGTCAACCAGCACATTTTCCCGTTCAAGCTCTAATATTTCCTCATCCTCTTTGCCTACAGCCAGGCAAAATCTGTTAATGAAGAGTCATTCACTTGGATCGGACTGCTCAGCAAAGGCAGCATTTTTATGTACTCGCTCTACCGAGGCACTACGAGGGTGACATGACTTGACTTGACTTGCCCTCTGCTTTTCATTTACTCGTCGCTTGGCCTGTTTTTCCTGCCAGTTCAACTAAAGCTGCATCTGAGCGGTAAATTAAGCAACAGCAGCAGCAGCAGCAAAAGAAGGTGCAACAGTGCAAATGCTGATGAAACCACACTGAAGACGACAGCTGCCACATCAACTGCTGTTTTCTAATTTCCTTTCATTCGTTCACTTTTTTCTTTGCCTCCTGTGATTGTGTCCAAATTAATTAAAACAGCACCGACTGACGACCTCGCCATCAACAGCAACAGAAGCTACAACAACCGACCGCTTTCATTTTGCAATTACAGTGAAAATCGTTCAGTCGAACGAGAGAAGCCAAAACCAAACTAAACAAAAAATCAAAAAACCGAAAAACAACAGTGTGCATATTAATTTTCTCATTTTCTCCAAAAAGCTAGAGTGGCCGCAAAATTTCTATTAAAAAAACTCTCTTGCTCTTACTCTTTCTCTGAAAAATAAATACAAGTTAACTCGTGTGCCTCACTTACTCACTCTCTGCTCACTCACTTCTAATTAGTGTAAATTAATCCACCGACGGAAACACAGCAGCAACAGCAGTTGCAGCTGCAGTGACAAAAACAACAGCGGCATTACTCCAGTACACACATTCACATTAATCAGGCGGCGCAAACGATACTACTGCTGCTTTCACAACTTCTGCCAATTCTGCGGTGGTGTGCAAATCAATTAGCCCTGCTACTGCTGAACATCAATCAATCTGTGTCCAATTAGAGCCGATACTATTTATACCACCGCTACCACCGTCGTCGTTACTGCATTCATACTCGCAAAAAATAATATAAAAAGAGATTGAACCGCCGCTGCTGCCGCCGCCTCCTCTTAATTAATATCACGGTCGCCAGATCGGTCGACCTTTTTCTCTCTCAGTCTTTCATTAATCAAATAATCAATGGCAACAGCATTGGCGACAATGCTTATGCATGCATAAAATTCTAGCAGTATATTTTCTGCTTTTTCCACTTTTTATCTTTTTTTGCAAGTGCCTGAAAAAAATTGAAAATTTTAAAAAGCAGTCAGAAGAAAAATAAAAATATCTTTTTTACAAGAATACGCAAAAACTAAATTTATTTAGTGACAAACTACAACAACTGTCAACAGTGCACTTGTCTTTTCCCGCCTCTTTTTTTGTCATAAAAAGTCATCAACAAAAAGAATCGTACATTTGGACACACTTCTTTTTCTTCTTCTTATTCATTGTTTCTCGTCAACACGTCACACTCACATGCACACACCTGTACATGCTGGAGCACAACTCAAAAGGTAAGTTCAAACCTTGCACAGAAATAGATTAGAACGTGTCTATTGCGGTTATGGTAGTGACGACCGTAGTAGTAGTAGTATCGATTGAACAAACTCTCACACAGTTGTCACCGAGCCCTCCGTTGCTTAGGAAAAGAACAAGAGAAAGTGAGAGGGTCTTTCAAATTGATTGAGCAGCAAGAGAAAGAGGGCAATATTACTCGCCGATTACACAACTGAAACTGAAACAGATGGGCAGAATAGGAGAGAAAAAGAAAGAGAAGGTATCACTAGCTACAAACTGTCTGTGTGTGTTTGTATATGCAGAAATTGGCAAATTTGCGCTCATAGGACAGAGAGGGAAGAACGTGTGCTGGGCAAATATTGGCACAAAAGTGGGTTCTCGTCTCTTCTCGTCTTCCCTCGTCTCTAGCTCAAACAAGTTCCAAGTGGCCAAGTGATAATTGCAATGCACAAAGTTTTTGCGCCTGTGCACACTGGAGATAGCTGGATTTACTTGGAAGTGTACTAGCAAAGGGTTTGCTGTTATTGTGTGGCCAAGCTAATTTTAACTCTAAATGAACGCCTTCAAATTAAGCTAGATTCTTTGCAAAGCAGATTCTCAGTAAGACACGAGTCGCTAAGTGATGTGGTTTGGAGAGACCTTCACCGGCAGTGGCTTCCGGCGTACTCTCTTTTTCACACATACTCAAACGTAAAAAGATGAAACGGTAAATAGTGAGAAAAGCGCTTTTCTCTTTATTTGCCTCTTCTTTTCTTTTGCCGGCGCCACTCTTACCAAGAAAGTGCAAATAAGGTTTTTCAGAGGAAAAAAGGAAACAAAAAACAAAGCTCTAAGCACACACACGCATAGCAAAGACAAAAATCGAAAAGTTTTGCCGACTAAAGGAGGAAAAAGGTGTAAATGTGAAAATGAAAGGGAAAATCAAAACCGACTAAAGTGACACCTTTCCAAAGGCACACAATGCTGAATAAGGACGCTTACTCAAATTTGCATGTCCAAATAGTCAATGATTGTGAATATATCATTTACTCATTTTATAGAAATAAAAAGTGCTGCCACTCAGCAGAATCCCATTTGGAAAAGACTGCAAAGTAAAAACTGCCAGTGAAAGGCAACTTCACAATTGACAATGCTGATGACACATCCCCTCTTTTCCAATTTTTTTCCGCTTTCTCTCTTGACACAGAGCAGCATTGACAGGGGGAAAAAGGTAGAAAGTAGGCAGTAATAAATAACCTGCTCGTCAGTCCAAGAGACAGCAAGAGCAGAACAAGTGGCTGAACTCTAAAAGCCGAAGAAAGGGCCTTTCTCTCTTTTTCTGCAGTCGATTGAGCCGGCAAATGAAGATTAGACACGAAAGGTCGAAGACGGCTAAAAGAAAGAAAGAAAAAGAAAGAGAGTGATGGCAATCTCCGTTGGACACTCTGCCTTTAAAGTGCACTTCACTGCCATCATTTTGCAGTGTCTGTGTGCATGTGTACAACAAACACACACACAAGCACACTGTTCTCACTTTCTGAGAATATTCAGAGCAGTGGATCTAATGAGATAGTGAGTGAGTGTGGCAGGCACTGAACCCATAGATTACCAGCAGCACTAGCAGTGCAAGCTAGAATCAATCTTCAGAAAAGAGCAAGAAAGAAAATGGGGGCAAAAAGAGCACAAGGCTCCCTTCTCACTTTCTCTCTCTCTCAGAAAGAGGCACTATCAATATTCATAACACACACACAGCAAAGTCTCTCTGTGTGTTATGCTCGCTTTCTCTTTCACTGAAACACACGTTCGGGCAATATTTTAGAGCAGTGAGTGAGAATAAGTGAGACAGGTAGTATGAGGGAGAAGGAAAGAGCGCAATCACTGCTTTTCGCTTGAAATCAGTAGAACAGAACTGAACTGAAAGAAGAAAAGAAAATTGCAATCTTACCACTGAGTAAATGGTGTGAAGAGTGCAAGAGAGGGAATCGCAGAAGGAGGGAGGGAGTTGCTGGTTGAGATTGTCCACCGATTGTCGCCATCCGAGGAAACGGTTCAGTTCAGTTTAGTAGTACAACTGCTGCTGCTTCAGTGCAAGCATGCACACAACAAAAGAAGATGGTAGTTTTTCTTCTTTTCCACCACCACCACCACCACCGTCTTTGACGTAATCGATGAAAAGAGGCTGAAAAAACTGTCCGCTTTTTCTGGAAATAGCCCAACGTCTGTTGTTTGTGCAAATGCCACCATTGTCACAGCTGCTGCTTCCATTGCAGACTGTGGGCGCCATTGCTGCCAAAACCTGATTAGTGCAAAGGAGAAAAGTATAAAGAAAAAAGGCAAAAGAAAGCAAGAGTTAGTTCATTATTATTCCTCCCTGTCATCATTATTATTACCATTCAGACAAACACAGACACACACTCACACATATAAAAAAGGGTGGAGAGGTGGGGAGCAGTGCCAGTAAAACAAGCTAGGCGTCACTGAATAAGAGTGCTGGGCTCGTTGATGACAGCGGCAGCAACAGCAGCAGCAGCACAGCAGGCCTTCTTTCTCCTCTTTTCTTTGTTTTCTGCACCAAACACAAACCCAAACCTGAAAAACAACAACAGCAGCAAATATTGGGGGCACCCACTTCAGCAAAAGTGTGCTGGCGAAAAGAAGAGCGGAAGCAGGAAGAAGGAAAAGGGAAAAGTAGAAGGAGAAAGGTGCTTGTGGTGGTACTTTGCCTAATGTGCACCTCACTTTTCCCTCTTTCTAATAGAGAGTGAAAGAATATGTGTGTAAGGTTGCAACGACGACGACGACGATGATGATGAAAATGAACTGAAAAGAAAGGAGGCAAATTAGGTTGAGAGCATACCTGAGCGGAAGCACAGGAAGAAGCTGCCCTTGGCACAAAAACAGATACCATCATCATCATCGGCAGGGGTAGCAGTAGTCAATGCACTTTCTGCAATCAAAAAAATAAAAGGTGATATTATTAGGTAATGATGGCCAAAGTGGAGGCATAGCTAGGCACTGCTGTTGTTGTTGCTGTAAACAAGTCTATCAATCTGGCAGTGCGGCCCTACTAGTGGGCAATCTATCTGCAAACATGCAATTCCCTTCATTTCCTTTTCTTTTAGTTCACACAAGCCACCGTACAGACAGAAACAGTTGAAAAGTAACTGTAGTGAGTAGTGTGCCCCGTAAGCAAGCGTATACTGGCTTTATTTCCCAGCACATCTAATTACCTCACCAACACTGCCTGCTTGCCCGTCTGTCTGTCTGTCTGTCTGTTTGCTAGCTTCTAGCTGACCACCAAATCTACAAAAACATCGACAGCAGAAGGAACAGCAGCTGCAGCTGCAGGAATCGAATCGAATTGAATCAAGCCTTGGTCGGCAATTGACGGCCACCGATAATTTCATTTGCACCACCGCAGCTTCTGCCAACAACAGAACTGAGGGTAATAGAAAGTCAACGGAGAAAAACTCAATTCTTTTTCTTTTGGCTGATTCTGGCAGGCAAAAAGTTATAGCAAACGAGAGAGAAAACGAGAGAGAGAGAGAGAGCGAGAGAACAAGTCCGTGACAAAATGGGCAAATTGATTTATCTGACCAGGCAGGCGGGCACTATTGAAGCAGTCGTTGACTGACTCACACTTCTATGTGCGCTCGTCTCAATTGGCACCATTCGCTCATAATTTGCAAGAACTGGAAAAAGAAAGAAAGAAAAAACTTGAACAGAGGCGACAAACTTGCCTTCTTCATAATTTACTGCCACACCAAATGTAAGAAAGGAAAAGGAGGGGAAAGAAGAATACGCCAGCAGCAGTCATTTGGGGCGACATTAAATTGAGAGAGTGTGTGTTGAAAAAAAAGAAAAGCAGACCAAAACGCCAGCAGAGCGACAGCAGCAGCAGTTCAGTTCGCACTTAATTTAACATTAAATTACATTCAACAAGGCGGCACAGTGTGCCCGACAGCACTGTCTTCACTGTATTGTTGGTGATGGTGGTGGTGGCTTTCCCGAGTAGCTGCTCACCACTGCCGCCGCCGAAGCTCTACAATGCAGCCAAACAGGCCGTATAATTGAATTAAAGCGACCCGCGCCGACCAACTAACAGCCAACTACTACTGCTGTTAGTATGAAGCAAGGAAAAAGGGGAAAAAGAAAATAGAAATGCATGACAGTTCAAAACAAGTGATGAAGTGAAGAGAAAGAGGGAAAATAAAGCGGAGCAAAAATAAAATGTAATGAAAATGAACTACACTAGTACAACAACAACAACAACATTGATGCTGTTCAAAAGACTACTTTTATAATTTGAAAAAGCAACCTCATTACACCCCCCGCCAAACACACACATGACAACCTTGAAGTGAAGAGGAGCAGCAACCTTATGCTACTTTTTTTGTCAGTAGCAGCAATTAAAGGGCAGCCGTACAAATTAAGAGAGGAAGTGGAAAGAGCAGAGGAGAAGTGGCCTATGCCTGGCCAGGCCAATGCAATCATCGTCGTTGGTGACAAACAACAACAACAGACAACTCACTCACTCACTTTTCTTCTTCTTTTTCTTTTCCCTAGTTGGCCCTCTGGCACACAGGCACACCATTGAGCGAGCAATTTTCTAATTTACTCGACAATTTCCGATTTCCATCTTCTGTGCATCAGCAGCAGCAGAAGAAGCAGCAGTTGCGTGAAGTGGAGAGAAAGAGAAAAAAGTGGGGCTCGAGAATTTGTGCCCACCAAATTCGCAAACTCGTTCACTAGCTCACGAATGGAATTCGCTCACTGTTGATGCGGCGTCGGCGGTAGCGGCTGTCGCCCTTGCTTTGGTGCATCTTTCATTCTTTTTCTCTCTTTCTCACTCGCCAATAAAAGCAAATTATTAATACGTCTAATAATGAGGTCGACAATTGGAGACCGAGGGAAAAAGTGGTGCAGTGGAGCAACCGTTCTCTTTCCTTTGCCAGTCCTGCTGGCCGTCGTCGTCGGCATAAAAAGCATAAAAAACAAAACAGCCATAAATTGTTAATGGCAAAGTAGAAGGAAAAAAATAATAATCTATTAAGCGGAAGAGGACAAGAGTTGGACAAGAGACGGCGTCCAGCGCTAGCAGACGGCCAAGGGCTAAGGGGCAAGAATAATAGAAAAGTGCAAAAACGAGTAAAAAGCGAGTGAAAGAATGTGCCCGCACTCTCTAAAAACAATCGACTGAGCGGCGATTGAGGGATAGAGAGAGAAAGAGAGAGAAAGAAGACAAGAGAAGATGTCGAATGGACAAAGAAAATAGAAAACAACTTTGCCCAGTTTAGATCAAAGCAGACTTTGCACTCAAAACTCACTGTGTATAGAGACTGAATCTCCTTCTTCTCCCCCTCTGTACTGGCTCAAATATCGAGAGTAGGCAAAGAGTGCAATTCACCCAAAAGGAGAAGATTTCACCATTTTCACTAGATCTTGGCGCTGCCGGGGCTGCTGCTGTTGCTGGCGCTGGTGGCATCGGCGGTGGTAATCACTCGTCTGGAGCGAGCCAGAGTGATCATCAGAAAGATAGCAACAGCAGCGGCAAGTGCAAAGTGATCGAAGTGGTAGAGGAGGAGAGGCAGATTGCAGAAGGAAGAAAAGTGATTGCAGCCGCAGCAGCAGCAGTCGACTTTTCCAAGAAAGCCAGAGAATATTCTCCACTGCTATTGCACTGTGCAAATAGAGACGGCAGTTAGTGCTAATTAATGTCATTAATGGTGTGCAGGCAGTGCTGCCTGTGTTGCACATTAATATATTATAACCATCAGAGTATTATATGGCCAGCATGCTCTCCACCAACGGCAAAAAGATTCTCCAATTTTATTATCTGCTTCACTGCAGAAAGTGAGAGATTTTATTATTAATTAAAAACTGTGAATTTGAATGCAGTAGCAGCAGTGGCAGCTTTTCAACGACCATTTTTCTCTCAGCAAAACACATTGTCGGCGTCTCTGCTCGCTTTCTTTCTGCAACCGTTTAGCGGCGCCGTCAAATTAATTACCACCACAACCAGCAGCAGCGAAACGGGACAAAAGTAAAAGTGTAAAGCATAAAAGAGACGAAACAAGAGAGTGACACACACACACCTACTGTTGCTTCTCACTGACACTGCTGCCAAGTTGTGATGATCATCATTTCCATAATAATAAAAATATAAAAATAATAATCATAATTGAAGGACACACACAAACAGGCACAGAAAGCAAAAGACTGTTGTTAACACAGAGAAGGAAAAGAGGAGACTTTTAATTAAATTCAAGTTCCGCTTTTTCCGGCGACAGCCGCCGCAGTGACAAAATTCAGTTTCAACTTTTGGCCAAGTTAAATGTGTGTGTGTGTGTGTGTGTGTGTGTGTGTGTGAAAGGGAGTGTGTTCTCACTCTGTTTTGCAACACAGTCACAAAGATAAATGGCACAATGTGTGTGTGTGTGCCTGTGCGTCTGTGTTTGCCTTAGACTCTAGTTCTAGTTGAATCGATTTGCAGGAAGTTGAAAAAAGAGGAAAGCAAAAAACAGAAAGCCAAAGAATAAAGTACAAAATATACAAAAAATTGTTACCCGGGTTCAGAGTTGGTACAAACGCGGCGGCGGCAACAGCAGCAGCAGTTTCCCAAACTGTCATCCAACTCAAGCAACTGCAATCACTTACACTGAACAGGCCATTGGCCAGCTGAACTGAGCGTACTGCAAACACACACACACACACATCTTAATTGGCACCAATGAAAAGTGAATTTCTCCACAGAATGTACCACATTTGCCACACTGAACCGGGCAACTGCTGTGGCATTCAGGCAAACAGACAGCCTAAAGACTAACAGGCACACAATCGATTAGCATTTCATTGAGTGGCAGTGGTAGTGGTGGTGGTGGTGCATAGGCCCATAATTGAAGCCCATTAGTACCAAGGGTGACGCTGTGTTCGTTTGACGCAAACACAGCGTGCACAAACGGAAAGTAGCTAAAAACTGCAAGCAGGGCTATCCTGCAAATACCAAATGCCGAACACACACACTTGACGACTTTGGCGTAAGCAAGGGAAAAAATAGCAAGAGTTAGTTGCAACCCTTTAAGTGGGGCCAAGCTAGAACTGAAGAGAGAAAGAAAAAGAAGAGAAAAAGAGAGACATTGGCACAAATCATCGGAGAGTGAGAATGAGCAAACAGAGACAGAGATAACACACAAGAACTGCTTCAAAAGCAAAAGCAGAAGGGAAAAGATAGTTTCAACACATACACACACATAGAGAGAGACATCCGCTCAAACGGCAGCACTGTAATTTCCCTTAATGAATGGGCACCGAAATGCAGCAGCAGTGGCAGTGAGCAAACAGTGAGGAACAGTCTCCTCGACCGACAGCAGCAGCAACAGCAGTTCCAAACCGATCGACCAACTTGGGAGAGCGGGTAAGAGCGAGCAGCTTTAATTTGCAGCGAGCCGAGAGAATTAATTAAAATACAATGCTAATGGCAAAACAGCGGCAGCGGCAGCAGCGGTGCACAACTGGTGCACTCTTTCTCACTGCACCGTCATTTCCTTCACAGCCAAAAGTTCACCCCCACTTCAATCGAGAATCTAGGTGTCTTCAATGAAGTGGAAGAAAAAAAATAGAGCGGGAAAAAACTAGCTTGACTAGACTAGACTAGGCCAGAGGCGAGCAAAGCCTGAGCACACCGGCACAGTCAGTCATTGAGTGGGTATTGCAAATATGAAAATCATCAACTTTCAAAAGTGGTTGAAAAAGAAAGATAGGGGCAAACTTGGTGCATCACCTAGTGGAAAGGAGAAACTGGCTCAAATAATTACACGATGTACACATGGCGGTGCACTGTGTACAGCCGCCACTGAACACACAGAAAAAAAGTTAAAGTAGAAAAGTAGAAATGAGAAATGGGGAGTGAAGAGCAGAGAAACACCGTCACTCTGCCAAATCAATACTACTCCTTCGGCAAACTGATTGAAGTTGCAACAGCAACAACAGCAGGAGAAGCAGTCGAAAGCTGACTAAATTTACATTTTAAAACGCATTTAAAGAGAACGAGATGCAAAAAGTACCAAAAAAGTGAGAACCAGCATAATTTCGGTGGTTTGCCAAGTGTGAAGGAGAGAACTAGAACTAGACATCAGCAACAGCAGAAACAACTCCAGCTCCCTTTGCTCGTTCCTCTTTCTCTGTGGCTCCGATCGGTAGCAAAAGGCAAATTACTTCTCGCACTAATTCTCTTATCTGCGAGAAGACAGTTTGCTGCTGCTGCAGGGAAGACCGAGACCAAGATCGAGACTGGCAAACGATCTGCAGTTGCCGTTGCTGCTGCCGTTCACAGTTTCGATGACTGAGCTCGGCCTGACTGTTCAGCACTGCGGAAATGTCAATTTTCCTGCACGCATACATCAACACAGTCAGTCAGCTTCAGCTTCAACTAAACAGACAGACGGCAAATGTCTCGACGCCACACTACTGCTTGTGTCCCCCAGCCTATCTCTCTGCGTATGTTTCTCAAAAGAATAGTGGAAAAGAGGAGGAGAAGAAGAAGAGCAATGTAGTAATAGAAGTTTTCTCCCTGCTTCTGTTGCCATTTCACAATCAGATACGATGATAGTTGAGGCAGGGCAGAAGGAAAGAGGGAGGCAAAGTGGTGAAAGCAAAAGACGGTGCTGGTGGCAGCAGCAGGCACCAACTTTCTGTCCTTTCCTTTCCCTGCCTCTTCACAGCCGTTTACATCGAGTATTAATAAGTATTAATATTTATAAATCGGCCAGTGGTGATGGTCGTCCTTTTGGAGCCACTACAGCTACTGGTCTTGCTGGTACCAAAAGTGTCATGGTCAAACAGCGTAGCAGCTACCAATTTTGTTCAATCAGCCTCACAGCCATGATCAGAAAAGAAAGGACCTCTCTACTATTTTCTTTTTCCCTTTTCCCCTATTCATCAAGGTCCCTTCCAGGAACGGCCTGCTGAAATTAAAAGGCAAATTAATTGAAAGTGAAAGGGGAGAAGGGGCTGCTGCTGGTGGTGTATCTAGGCGAACGAGAAAACCAGATAGCCGCAGCAGAAAACGATACTGAGAACACAGAGAAAGGGATGCTCGGCGACGAGATGTAATCAAGACACTCGTGCGTGTCTTTCACTGTGTCTGGTTTGCCTTTTTTTCTACTCTGCCAATTCAAGCCACAGCTCACTGATAAAAAGAAAGAGAGCGAGAACCAGAAGAGAGGCCAGTGGCCGGTATTGGCGGTGCCAGACCGACCAAACGGATAATTGTGCCGACGTTGAAGAAAAAAAGTAGAAGTAGAAGAGGAGGGAAAAAGTCAGGAGCAGCTGAGGCGAAAGAAAACGACTCGATGGCACAAGAGAGAAAATGGAAGGGAAAGGAAAGAGTCAACAAAGAAAAAGAGAGCCAGCAGATATCGAAAAGTGAAGTCAAGAAGAGAAGAAGACAGACGCTGCTGCTGCTGCTGCTGTTGCCACCACCGCCGATCTCCACTCTTCTCGGACACTGACCAGACTGGTGGAAGACGGTGAGAGCAGAGAGGCAGGCAAGCAAGCAAGAAAGAGTGCTGAAGGCAAACACACACACACATTCACTGAAGGGAAGGGAAGAAAGCACACGGCTCTTTCGGGTGCTCTTCCAAAGAGTCTAAGGAAAAAGGATGTGAGTGTAGTCAGTTCCTCGGTGTGCCTGGTGACCATTTGCCAGGGAAGAAGGGAGGAAAGTCAAGTGTGGCCGAGAACGGGAGAGGAGCTACCACCAACGAGCAGTGTTGGCCAAAGTAAGCGGCAGCAGCGGGCAATCAAAGAACAATTCGCTCGTGAATGACATATCTATCAATAGCCAATTACTGTCAATTGAGATCAGACTCACCAGAGCAGTGGCAGTAGTGGTGGTGGTGGTGGTAGACAGGCTTCACTTTTCTGGGTCTTCTTCAGAAAAGAGAAGAGAAGAGGAGAGCACTTCTTCGCTCTCGGGTTCTGTTTGTGTTCCATTCAGTCTGTTTGTGTGTGCATCAACAGCAATTTTTGTTTTTTGAGCTAAAGAGAAAAAGTGAGAAAAAAGATGTTTGCTGAAAGTAGTGAAAACACATCAGCGAGCATCATTTTAAATCAACAAAACTCAAACTTACTTTCTTTGGTAGAGCAGAAGTGGGGTGAAAGAGGAGAAAAAGAAGAAGCTGCACAAGTAAGCAAATTAATAGACTCAATGACAGCTGAAGCTGCTGCTGTTGTTGTCCGAATCAGTAAGTGAACTGTACAGTGCTGCCGTCGTACACAGGCAACAGCAGCAGCCACTCATTCGGCAGCAAATTGAAAGAGTCAGACAACTACTGCTGCTGCTGCCATTTGAACTCAGTGTGCTGCCATTGTATTTTTTCGCCGAGGAAAATGCGAACAGACAATGGACAGTGGTAGTAATAGCCAGTAGGAGGAGGAGATCGATGAAGGAAAAGAGCAACAAAAAGTAGCCTACAGAAGCGCTGTTTCCCCCTCCCTGACGGTAATCAATGGCGGCAGAGGGTGAAAGTGAAGACGGCAAAGAGAAAAAGAAAGAAAAAGAGCAACAATTCCAAGCATAAGCAGCAACAAAAGCAAACAAAGCTCAAAGGACAAAAGGAAACAGCGGCAGTAGCAGTCAACTTAGCAGCATTTAATCATTAATAATTCATCGGCAAGGGGAGAGAAATTGGGAGGGGGTGAAGAGTGACAAAGAAGCAGCCAAGTTGGCAGCCAAAGTTAGAAAGTATCTAGATGGAAGAGGACAACACACTCGCAGAAACTGCTTTACAATTAGGCAGTAGCAGTAGTAGTAGCTTTCCCCATTTCTTACTAAAGGAAACAGATTTCCAATACAAAGAAAACAAGAATACAACTCTCCTGTTTCTGTCGTACACCTGACTTCATTTATTCTTTTTTCTTCTCTGAGCTTTTGGCACACTACTACAACTTCTTTTTCCGTTTCTTCTACCTTCGTCGCAATCGCTCACAAAAGTAGCAACGGCGGCAGTAGCATTAGCAGCAGTAACAAGAGCAACAAAAATTCCTCGTCTCCTTATCGTACAGCGCAGACTAAGAAGAAAATAGAAAACAGAAAAGAAAACATTTGTTGTTAGCAGCAGCTAAAAAGAAAAAAAGAAAGAAAGAGAGTAAGCGAGAGGAAAAGAAGGGCAATCAATATCGGCGGTGGCGGCGACGGCGACAGCAGCAGCAGGGCAAATAAAGTCAATAAAGGAAATTATCGCAAGCTATAAAAAGAAAGAATGGAAAGGAAAGAAGGAGATTGCTAGCAGGCAAACGATAATGGCGCTACAATTAGGCAAATATACAGCACAGCAGTCTCGGCTTAAAGTGAGAACTGGTCTAGAAAGGGGATTTTGGACATTCTTCACGCAGGAGACGCACCACATTTTTTGCTTTCAAGCGCATAATAATCGTTAATTTACAATTGCCTTCGATCCTTGAGCAGAATCCACCAGTACCGCTATCCAAATTCGACATTCGTTGACAAGCCTTTCTCTTTCTCTGATCGAGCAGAGAAGTAGTTGGACAGCAGGGCAATCAAACCACTTCACAGTATCTCAAGGGCTATAAACTTTGCCGCACACACACAAACACACATTGAAAAAGTACAGGCACTAGGAAGGACCCTAAAATAAAACCTACTTGAGAATTGGAGAAAGACGATGATGATAGGACTAGTGCTGATGCTGGTACTGGTGCTATTGGAAAACTCATTGACATCGAACGTGGGTGGAAAAAGAGGATGCAAAGGCAATCATTGAGCTGCTGCTGCTGCTGCTTCAGACGCATTAACCATGCCATGAAAGTGCTCTTCTCTAATTTTCCCCTTTTTTGGCAGTGCCCGTACTTTAATTAAATTAAAGTTTCACCACTTAAGTCAAGTGAGTGGATGTGGGCTAGTAGTGCCAGAGTTGGCGGTGGTGCGCCTGGATACACCAGTGGATACACACTACTGGTCGTCCTCGGAGAGAAAACGAAAGAAGAAAACATTCAAATTGCTCTTGCTCGGAGGAAAAGGCCAGCTGGAAAGTTCCGCTACCTACATAACTCTTTTTAGCAAAAAAATAGTGGAGAAAAAGCAAGAAGCAATCGAGAAGAAGTAATAAGAGAAGATAATTGGTACGGTGACAGAAGAGAAAAAGAGAGAGGGAATTCATTTGACTAGTGCAGCAATAAAAATTCAATTTGTCACCCTCATTCTGCTCGCCTTGACAAAGTCGCAATTAATTGCAAACAGAAAGGCAGGCAGGCAGACAAGAGAAATACTTTAAAAGCACAGAATGAGTAATGAAGAAAAGTGTGCAGGCAGCACAAACTCACCTAAATCGCATCACACAGCAGCTTACCCACACACACACACGGTACAGTTTGATACACTAAAAGAGTTGAAAGAAACTATCTTTTTGAGTAAGAGGGGTAAAAGGAAAAAAAGACAAACACAGACAGAGTGAAAAAAGATAGGGAAGCAGGAAAAATTGATTCATTTGCCGACATCGATCGGCGCTCATAGACTTATTATTACTGCCGTTGAGACACACACACACTTACTCTGGTGGGAAAGTTAAGTAAGAAGACGTGAAAAAGAGGAAGTCTAGAAGTGGCAACAATAAATTCAATAGTGAAGAGTCGGTTGCTG
>JAALOO010001631.1_pt1 | contig 14526 bp, 7 predicted proteins | sample 7257641 | NCBI WGS metagenome assembly JAALOO01 (sample SAMN14085613, study PRJNA598686) | mite metagenome | biome: ENVO:01001000; feature: ENVO:01001002; material: ENVO:01001226; isolation source: single female mite from University of Michigan culture on fish food culture... ...
CGTAACTTCGAACTCTCAAAGCCACGTCGCTAGCGGCCTATGGGCCGCTACTCTTATTTTAAAATTATGTCAATAAAAAAGAAAAAACATGCAATTGTTATAAAAATTTACTCAAAAATGATATTGAGGCTATGTTTATTTAAGACAAAAACAACAGTTATTCAAACATGTTTTGAAAAGTTTAACAATGACAATAAAAAACCTTTTGAAAATATATTAAAGTTTAAAACGTTTTTAGTGGCAACAGTTTTATTTACATTGTTTGACAAACTAAAGTTAAATTGTAGAAAACTGCTCTAAATAAAATATTTTACAATGTATAATAAAAACAATTAAAATTAAAAAATATCTAGCAAAAAGCATACACACTAACTTGTACAACAAGATTACACTGCTAACCAGACAACTTTAGCTGTAACAATCAAAGAGTAAGTCAGGTAGTCACTAAAACGGAAAAACGCTTAACAATTCAATTTTTTATAATTGTAAAAAATGCATAGAAAAACTTTGTATCTAAGGGCTAACATCATGTCATCAAGCTAGTAAAAACACAAATATTTGCCTCTTTTTATTAATTAAAACAAAAACTTAAAATGACTAGTTTTACTTTAGTTGACTGCCATTTTCTTTGTCAATTTAAAGTTACAAAACTGCAATTCATATTGTTGCCAGTAGAGAGACACAACACAACTGCTTAATGGAAATCAGTGCGTTCCACACACACTTTCTCACTATTCCCCCCCCCCCATCACTCAGCCCACCAAAGCTTATCCTAGAGTCATCATAGAGTGTGTTGAGTTCCTTGCCCAAAGCCCACAACCTCAGCAATCAGTCAGTCTGCACCACCACCAACAACAACAACAACAATAACAACAAACGGGCCACATCCAAAACAAAAGCATCCTAGGAAGGAAAATAGGAAAAAAAGTGGAACGCGCTAATTGAAAGTGTGAAAGTGAAGGTGTCACCACCAGTTAGCTGCAGTTGATCTCAAAAAGTAGAAAGGCAACAGTAGTGTACAGCAGCAGCAAGTGCTACTTGCTGCCGTACACCACTCCAGAAATGGTCACCCCGACGACGACCACGACCACCGCTTTATTATCAGCACACTCACTCACCACACACTCACACACTACAGTTGGCACACAGTGAGAGCAGAAGAGTAATGACAGCTATGGCTACTTAATCGGATTGAGTGAAAGTTGCTCTCTCTCTCTCTCTCTCTCTCAACTCTTATCATCACCATCCTCGATTGCTTTTGCCACCGCTTTTGTGTGTGTGTGCATCGTATTGTTTTATGTGCCATGTCGACACAGCAGGCAACTAATGCTAACCTATGAAAAGGCATTGCGCTTTGTGTACACGTCTACGACCATTACTATCATTGATCACGACTTGAACTCATCATCCTCATCACCAGCATCATCATCATCCTCAACAACTTTAGGTGTACGGTCCTGCTGCCACAACTTTTGTTTTTGTTTTTCTTTTTTAATACATGAACGATTTCTCTCGTCACTACTTTTTCATTGTTTTTTTCAGCTGTTTGTTTGTTTATTATCACACTTCTCTCTTTGTTGTCATGTTCTCTATGTTCTTTAATTTATTAGTGCACACCTCTGTCTGGTTCACCCGTTTAACTGTCTCGTCTCTAGTCTCGAGTCTCGTCTCATTCCATTCCATCTCCTCCTCATCATCATCATCAGTCTAAGCTTGGCATCAGACTGAACCAGCTTACACCCGTCATCACCAGCTAATCACCAGACACCACCGACACTAATCGTCGCTACTACTTTTGTACTTTTAACCAGTCTTTACTTTATTACAAGTTTTTTGTGGTAGTAGTAGGAGTAGTAGTAGCTGCCCAGTAAAGTTTTCCCAGCAACAGCAGCCACCGGAATACTTTTTTTGAACATGACTTTGGAAATGCGGCGCTCTTCCTTCTTTTTTTCCGCCTTCTTTTCCTCCTCATTGCAGCTCTTTTCCTGGCCACGACCTACATTTCTCAAGTAGGAAAAAAAGAAGTAGGAGGAGGGTCAAGGCTTTTTTCCCATCCTTACCACCTTGTTACTCGGTTACCAGTGGGTAAAGGTCACAAAAAAAGGTGGCAAACAGCAAGTGCACACTCTTGGGATTTTTTTTCATCTTCTTCTCTTTTTGCACTTTATGAGTGAGTGTGTGTGTGTGTGTGTGCGATCTGTGATAATCACCACCAACTTTGCCTCAGTGTGTGTGTGTGAGTGTGTGTGTGCATTGCAACGCACTTGACTCACCTGGTTTTGGTGTGTGTGTGTGTGTGCCTGCTCTCTAAGAGAAGCGCAGCCATTTTTTTTGTTTGGTGCTCAGCTGTCTGTCTGTGTGTGTGTGTCTACGTCTCAAGGTGTCCACTACGTTCCCACTACCATCCATCCATTTATTCCACGCAGAGAAACCAAACAGAGAGAAACATCACTGTTTCACTGGCGAGTGTTGCACCAGCAGTACTAGGCAGAGAGAACCAGACATTGCATCGGTTGAGCACAACAACTTACAACTGCAGCTCCTTTACCTGAGCATCATCATCTAGACATTCTCTCCTGATATTTTTTGCTACACATTTCAATTTCGTTTAACTTTAAGATTAACTGTAAAGTTTTATAACATTTTAACAAAAATGCATTTCTCACAAAACCTGTAAGAACCATTCCCGAAGTTGACCACACAATGGTACCACTGAAGAGAAGAAGTGCCAGCATGCAAAGCAGTACAAACCAGCCAACCGACAGCACGACACCGAACCAGCCAATACTTTCCTGACATTAAACCCACTAAGTAAAGTAGACTACCAATTACACAATTTTCCACACCAAATACCTCAACAAAGATACCAAAAATCCACTAGAAACGTAAAACAACGTAGGCCAAAAACCTTAAAAGCTCTAATCCCAAGTAAAACGCCTCCTTTTCCTCACTTCACCAAAAAAGTGACCACCACCACCACGCCCACCCCCACCAAGATGGGCTTCGACGTGAACCGCTTCGAGAGCGTCGTCTCCGACGAGTTCCTCTGCGCCATCTGCACCGACGTCCTCGACGAGCCCCTGGTGACGCCCCACTGCGAGCACGTCTTCTGCGGCGCCTGCATCAAGTACTGGCTGGCCAGTGGGCCGACCAACGCCGAACCGTGCTGCCCCATCGACCGGACGCCGGCCACGGTGGACAGTTTGCGGGCGCCGCTGCGCTCCTTCCGGAACCTCCTCCTCGGGCAGAGCATCCGCTGCGCCTTCAGCCCCGCCTGTTCGGTGTACGTGAAGCTGAATAATCTGGCCGACCACGAGGCGGCCTGCAACTACAACCCGGTGAACATCGAGAAGGAGGTGGAGTGTGAGAACAGTGAGTAGACAAGACAAGACAGAGACCGTTTTTTTAGTCCTTCTTTTTGTTAAACACACAAAAAATTGACATTTTTTCTACTATATTCTTTTCCAGAATGCGGCGCCCGGTACAAGATGCAGAACAAGGACAAGCACAACTGCGTCGCCTACCTGCAGAGGGAGATGAAGGCGGCGGAGGAGCGCTTCCGGCTGGACGGCGACCGACTGCGTCAGCTGGAGAAGGAGAACGGAAAGCTGACCAAGAGGCTGGAGGAGGGCAGGCGGAAGTGGGAAGAGTCGCGACTGGTGGCCCGCAATGAGCTGCAGCTCAATGAGGAGGTGAACGCCAACCTGAGGCGACAACTCGAGGAGGCGCATGAGGAGATTGCTCGGCTGAAGGGACAGGCCGCCGTGGCAAAGGCTAGCAAAGGCCTTCGATCGAGGGCCGTCTCAGCCACTTCAGCGTCAAATGGCGGGGGAACTTCTACGCTAAGCTCCAGTGGAGCGGCAGCCTCCGCCTCAAATCGACCCAGATCGATTGCGACCTCTCCAAAGGACAGTAATAATCACCAAACAGTAGTAGCTAGCAACTCACTGTCAGTGGACACGGCTCTTCTGGTGGACTTGGGGGAGTTTGGCAGCAGCAGCAGCAGCAACAGCAACAGCAGCAGCAGTAATGGAGTTTCTCTGTTCAATGGTGAAACCTCCAGCTCCGGCTCCAGCGCCCGCTTGAGCAACTCCAAGTTTTACTCCACCTCCAGTTCAAACATCTCCACCGGAACGGTGCGCAGCAACGGAAGTGGCCACTCCTCTTCAGATAGCGGCGGCGGCGGCGGCCACCACTCTAACCGCTCCTCAGCCGAAAGCGCTACCAATGTGGTGAAGAACATTCAGGAGTTCTTCAATCGAATTTCCCTGCCTAAGATTACCTCCCCCTCACTCCAATCATTACCACCATCATCATCATCAATTACCTCTTCAGCATCACCATCATCAACTTCAACTTTAGCCTCAGCCTCAGCCTCATCACCACCGCCAGTGCCACCACCAAAGCCGCCAAAACCAAAGCCGGCAACGACCGTGGCCACAACTAATCATCACAGTAATAACCACAATCACAGTAACAATCACAATATTAATCATCAAAACGGCATCAACAACAGCAGTACCACCACCAGCAACTACGCCAACATTGACATCACCTCGACGTACCCCTCCACATCGCACAGCCTCACTGTACTGCCCCTGACAAATGGCCTAACTTCCGGTTCTGCAACAAATTCCAGCAACAACAGCAGCAGCAGTTTACCACCAACACTACCACCGCCCTCGCCCACCTCGCTGGAGCAGCTAATCGAGGACAGCTGCAAGAAGCAGCGCATCCTCCAGGTGCTCAAGATGGTCAACCGACGGCACTTCTTCCCCGCCAATGAGTACTACAAGGCGGCGGCCACCAAGAAGGGCGCCCACTCCTTTACACTGGCCTATGAGATTAGGCTGCTGGAGATTTTAGGTACACCCTTATGATCATCAACTTATCAAATAACAAAATTTTAATTTTTGCTCTTTATCTTTCTTTACATCAGAATCGTACATCACCAGCGAGTCGCGCGTCCTGGACATCGGCTCCGGCATGGGCTTCATCGCCGTCTGCCTGGCGCACCTCGCCAAGACCGTCATCGGCCTGGAGCACGTCAAGGGCCTGGTGACGCGGGCCACCGAGGTGGTGAACAGCCACTACGGGAACCTCGCGCAGCAGGGCAGCCGCCACAGCAACAACGTCGTCTTCTTCCCCGAGGATGGCCGCTACGGCCTGGACCGCCTGGGGCCCTACGACCTCATTCTGGTGGAGCCGATGGTGCGCCAGCACGTCCCCGATGTCATCCTCCGCCAGCTGAAGCCAGGGGGCTGTGTGGTGGCCGTGGTGAAAACGGACGCCCGTCTGGCGATGTTCCGCATCACGGTCAATCGGCAGAAACAGACGGTCTACCAGACGCTGATCGACGACGGCGCCTACCTGGCCGCCCAGCACAAGGACTACCTCTGCGACATCCGCCAGCAGGAGATGCCCTTTCTCAACAAGTTCAAGAGCTTGCAGCTGTAGAGAAAGAGAGAGAGAGAGAGTGAGAGAAAGCTGAAGAGGAGCTGAAGGAAGGAAATAGGATGTTTTTGCGCTCACTGATTACTACTTTGTGATTTTATTATATGTTTTTTTATTTAACCTCTTTTTTGTTGTTTGTACTTTTAATTATTTGTTTTTTGTAAATGATTTTGAGGTTTTTTAATGTTTAATAAAAAAATTTCAGTTTTAAACATTTTTGCACTTTAGCATCGTGTGAAAAAATTAAATGTGCAAGGTGAACTTTGAGTTATTAGAGCTGCTCCGGTAAGCGGTTATTATTATTTTCCGCTAAACTGCAGTTCAGTTTTTTCTAACTGCGGTGCACTACAAGCAGGCAATACGATGATATCAAGCAATTATTAGGCAATTACTAATACTCTGTTCCGTACTAATAGTGTAATAATGATGCACAGTTTTGATTAAGTAAAAAAAGAAAGAAACAGTGCGACAATGTTGCCTAAACTTACAACCGCTTGAATGTTTGCAACCCCAATCAGGTTGCACTTTGAATGCAAACTAGTGCAAACTTGTCCAGTCATTTTCGTTGTTAGAACTTTGCTCTGAACTTCGATTTTTCTCTTTTCTCTTGTTTTGGTGTTTGCGTCAGAGATGATCTAAATCACGCCAAATCATGAGATTTTTTAGGTGACAGTTAATTTAAGGCATTCACTTTAACTAAAATGAGCTGAAGTTTGCTTAAAAAACTGAAGTTAAATTATTTTTGATAATATTAGACAAAATTTTTTAGTTTATTTTTTGTAAAACTTTTTTAATAATAAAAACATTTGCGTGATGAACATTTTAACCAACTTTTTTAATACTAAGTCAAAAACTTAAAATTACTACTTTTTACTATAATTTTACCCCCCATGTTTTGTGTACTAAAAAGTCTACCAGCTTTTTCTTCACTTACAAGCTAAAATGTCGTTGTATTTTTGTCATTTCGGGTAGTGCACTTCTCCTGAAGCTATCTCCACTTAAAATAAAGGGCGACGATCTTATCAAAAGAAAGCTCTGGCGTCGGCGGAGGCGGCGGCGGCGGTGTCAGTAGTAGTTAGTTAGCTAGCTAGCTAGTTACTTTGTAGCTGTTTTCGACTAGTACTACTGCTGCTGTTGCTGCAACAGCAACAGCAACTTATCAGCCATACCGTGCACGAGTTTGACTCCGGATGATGATGATGGTCTTCTTCGCTGCTTTCTTGGCAGCCAAAGATGGGTGGAAAAAGTAGTAGTGGAAAAGTAGTAGAAAGAGAGAAGAGGATGAGGAGGAGGAGGACTGCTTCAGTGTTGCTGAAAATGGCGATGGCATCATCGGCGTCATCATTTTCCCGCTCTGTACTCGCTCAACTTTTTTTTATCCACTAAAACTGCCCTTTGTCTGCTTGGTGATAATGTGTGTGTGAGCGCACATGTACGACGGCCACACGCGTCACATAGTTGAAACCCCAATATACTAAATCGAAATGCTAAACCAAACAATTTAACTAATTAAAAATCCAAAAACGAAATGAACTGAGGCACACATAAAGTGTGACATTACCGTGATGTCACACTGTTAGTATTGTTGTACGGCTGTGCTTTTTCAATTCCATTGCAAGTAAATAATAATCTAGCCGGTTTTGTCATCACAAACTGCCCTGTTATCACTGGAAAAAATCTGTAGCAATAGCAGTAGAACTAGAGTGTGATGGATGCAACAGTTCTTTTTTTCTGGTCTACTACTAATCACAGCTTGTCGCAGTCTGTGTCGTCTGATCAGCCGACTTTTGTCAATTGTATACACACACTCACTTACTCACTGCACCCTACACTGAAATTGAGTGTACAGCTTTAGCGGTTTTTATCACTTTGCCAATATTTTTTTATTATTTCTACTCATAGCGGTTTTCAGCTATCAACGCCAGTTTTAGTATGCTTTCTTCTCATCCTTTGCCTCATCTTTGGTTTAGATTTTTTCCTCTTATTAAAATGTCACTGCCACTGCTACTGCCATCAAACTAGTTAACTAGTGCTTCAATTAAGTTTTTTCATCTTTGTTCATCTACGCAAATAATTGTCTACTTTTATTGTGCAATTCATGATTTAATGTTAATACCCTTTGCTTTAAAAATACATCATTTTGTTACCTGTTTTTATTTTTAACACATAACTTATAAAAACACCGTGCTAAAACATTACCAAACTGATGAAAAATCTTTTCAACTGCATTTTTTTTTAAATATAAAACTTCAATATTTATTTTTGAAATTTTTAATTAGTTTTAGCTAGTTTTTAAATGCTTTAAAAAAATTCACATCTGTGAGTCAACATCAACATTGCTTTTGCTGACGTTTGAACCTTACACGCACATGCACAATCAGCAATCATCAGATAAAAACGGAGAAAAACCTTAGTCAAAATATCTCCATTTTGTTCTTATCAGTCAGTCCAATTGATCACGTCACCTCTCAAACAAAGACCACACACTGGCCACCAGGCACCAAGTCAAACCGTTTACTTGGTAGTGGTGTGCAAGCGAAACAATTTTTCCTTCATCTTCTTCTGACTTCCACCAGCAGCCAAGACCTGTTTCTGCCTCCTTGATAAGAGCAATGCACCACGCCGTGATAAGAAGAAGCCCATCAGCAGTGTGGATGGAAGCCAACAAAACACGACGGAGAATACGTATGCCAAAGAAGGTGGTGGTGGTGGTGGTGGTGGTGGTGATTTGCCAATGATTGGAAATCAGTTCAAAGAAGAAACAGACAAAGAAAGCGCGTCCTGTCAAAGAAACCGGGGCTTCTCCAGAACACCTCTTCACAACTTCAAGGTTTCCACACATTTTTTCCACACACTTTTCTCGTCTAGTGTTGACCCATTGTTTTTTCCTTGTGTTCCTCTTCTTTTCACCCATACGTTGGCTTCGACAGGCTGTATTAATGGCAGTCGAGGCGGCAAACAAAATCATCTTCTCACCTCCGCCTTCTCGTAAAGTGCGCTTCCGTTTTAAATCGTCCTGTCATCCGGTGCCACTGATAATTTGTTTGACTTTTCTGTCTTCTTCTTTCTTATTTATTTGTCAATTTTTTTACTGCTGAAAGTTTGCCCCCCCCCCGTTTTCACCTGCACTTGTTTTTGTGCCGAAAATCTATTGCTATCTCTACTACTGTCAACGCTTAATCGACGCTTGTCTAGAATTTTTCTGCACTTTTTCTGCACTTAAGTTTGTTCGACAGCAAAAAGTCATATTATAAGTGATATTCAAGTAAAAAATTACATCATGTCAGCGATTGACTTCGTTTCCGGTTGCGTCGGCGGTAAGCTATACATTGCACAAATACAGTTTTTAATTTCAGAATAATAACCACGACCAGTTACCAAAGTTCAGCTAAAATATGACAGCAGTAAAGCAAAAATCACAACACATGATTTTGTTTACACTGCGATGATTAGTCATTCAACTTACACACACACACACACACACACACACACACACACAGTTCACATCACTTGATCAGACACTCACTGCTGAACAGTGATAAACAGCCATGTGACAGAAAAAAAGCATGTGATTAGCGAAAATTCTTGAACTTACAAAAAAATATACAGCGTTAATGTTTACTTTATATGCTACGTTATTTTTTCACTTTTATCAATATCTTTTATCATCTCCATCTTGATCACTCTAACCATGAACATATTTTTGTCAATTTTTTTTCCAAGGAGCCGCCGGTGTGCTGGTCGGCCACCCCTTTGACACCGTGAAGGTGATCATGCAGACCAACTCGACGCCACTCTCCATAATGTCCGTCCTGAAGCAGTCCTCGGTAAGCACAAGCTTCGGATAGAAATGATTGTAATAAATCTCTAGTTTCTAATCTTTTAATGCTTTTTCCTTGCCCACCACTAGCTACCCTCCCTCTACAAGGGCATCAAGGCGCCGCTGACCGGCCTGGCGGGCATCAACGCCATCGTCTTCGGCGTCCACGGGACGATCATGAAGCTGGCGCCCCCCGCCGCCGCCGGTGATGATGGCGCCACCGGCGCCGCCGCCCAACCTCTCAGTCGCGCCCAGGCGTACACCTGGTGCGGCCTGGCGGGCGCCTTCGCCGGCTTCGTCCAGTCGGTCATCACCGGGCCGATGGAGCTGGTGAAGACGCGGTCGCAGCTGACGCAGCGGCCCGTCGGCGAGTGCCTCCGGCGGATCGTCGCCACCGAGGGCGGCCCGCGGGCGCTCTTCCGCGGCCTGGGCGTCACCGTCGCCCGGGACACGCCCGGCCTGGCCACCTACTTCGTCACCTACGAGATGCTGATGGACTACCTCAGGGAGCGGGCGGAGGCGGCCCGCCAGCAGGAGCTGCTCAAGAGGCGGCGGCGGAAAACGGCAAATAATTTCACTGAAAATACAGAGTTAAAAGAAAATACCTCCGAAATTGCCCCTCCCCCTCCTCCCCCTCCTCCTCCTCTACTAGTCAGCCCCTATCCGAGCACCCTGGCGGTCCTGTTCGCCGGCGGCACGGCGGGCATGCTCAGCTGGCTGATCGTCTACCCGCTGGATGTGATCAAGTCGCGCCTGCAGGCGGACGCCCGCTTCGCCAGCAGCCGCCAGGTGGTGCTGGAGACGTACCGGACGGAGGGCCTGGCGGTCTTTATGCGCGGCTGCAGCCCGACGCTGCTGCGCGCCTTTCCCACCAACGCCGCCACCTTCGCCGTGGTCACCTGGACGCTCTACTCCTATGAGATGTACTGCAATCGACAGGCGCTGGGCGCCACCTCGGCTGCTGCTGCTGCTGCTGCTGCCGTCACCCTGGCCAATGGAGGGGAGATACTCGACTGAGGTGGTGATAGTACCGGAAAACCTGATGATGATAACTTTAGGTACCAGGAAGTACCATCCCTTGATCATTTGGGGCTTAATGGGCAAATGGCTAGCAAAGTTGGGGAGGGGGTAATACAGGTGACCAACCAAGTAAATGGCAATACTGATACTCACTTGATTTGTTTTTACAAACTATTTTGCTATTTGGCCAAACTCTGTCTTCTGTAAATGATAAAATGTTAATGAATTTTTTTTTCTTTTGAAAAGTTTAAAACTGTTTGCATTAAATATTAAATGTTGCTACTTTATATTTCACATCAACATCATTTAAACCTGAAGAATTTAATAGACAAATGGCCTCTGCCATAAATGCAAACATTTTAATATATTTATACCTTTACAAATTTTTGAAAAAAACCTAACGCAATAATAATGGTAAATCACAGACAATCACCTAAATCAGCTAAAACAATCACTTTTTCCCCTTTTTTTCAAACCACAGTTTCAGCAGTCGGTGGTGCATCAGCATCCAGGCGAGAATAGCGAAAACCGCCAAATGGTGAACTGATACTGTCAGCGGTGGTGGTGGTGACCACTGCGTATCCAAACGGCCCATGTCCACCCCCATGATAGGTGGCCACCAGATGCAGCACCAGCGGAAGTATCAGCAGCAGTGCAAAGTACAGCCACAGTGGAAGGGGCGGCGTGGCGCAGCAGCAGCTGCTGCTTCCGCCTCGAACCGGAACTGGCCAAAAGTTGAGTCCACGACGCAGGCCATCGCGTAGGTGGTGGGTGAGCGTGGCCATCAGCAGAAGGTAACCGAAGCGAGTTGCCCAGGACATGCTGCTGCTGCTGCTGCTTTTCGCCAGAGTTTTATCGGTCCCAAAAAAATTAATGTCAGTCAGCAGGGACAAAAGGTGTCCCAGCAGAAAGGCGGCCGTGGAGATGGAAAGCAGCAGGCTGGTGTTGTGGAGGACTGGTCGCCGGCGGAGAGTGGTTAAACGCTGAAAAAGAGAAATATTAAAACGTCATTAGAAAAGTGATGTGATGGTGTGGTGCTGAGGTTGAAAGTACGATTCCAAACGCAAGTACTAATGCCGCAAGTACTAACTTGAATTGAAAAGCTCCTCGCCGCGAGCAGGTGATCCAGATCAATGGCCGCCGAGAGGAGGGCACAGAGCAGTGTGTCGCGCAGGGCCGCCACACTGAGGTACTCGCGGACAGCAGAAGAGACGGGCTGAGCACTTTTATAAGCTGCAGATGGAGATGGAGATGGAGTTGGTGAGAAGGATAGTGATGACGATGATAATGATGACAATGATGATAATGATGATGGCAAGGTGGCCAGTTCGGTTAGCTGGAGGACGGCGAGCATGGCCCAGGAGAGGCCGCCGATCAGTCCGTGAACGGTACTGTCACTGGCGGCGATGCCGTACTGGAGGACCGGGGCTGTTGGCCGGGCCAGCCGAAGCAGACAATCGCCGGTCAGGCTGACCAGGACGACGGCGCCGTACAGGGCCAGGTACACTGCCAGCCTGCAGGCTGCTCTCCTCATCACTGCCTGAAGATGCGCCCAAAGAACCCGAGGTATTATTATCTTTGGCTGCGTGTTCTTTTTGTGACTACATGCAGTCAAAACATGTTGGGTACTAGGATGATTAGGTGAGTGGTGGTGGTGGTGGTGATTCGGGCAGTCAACACTGTGTTTGCAGTTGCAGTTGCAGTTGCAGTTGCGGTATTCTGTAAAAAGGTAAACAAAGAAAGTTACTGAAAAGATTACCAAACAAGTTAGATTGTTTTACTGGTTATATATTGAGGTTGTTGAAGTTTGTTGATGACTGTAAGAAGATTTTATTAAATGCGTGATAGAATGCAGTGTTTGGCTGGCAAGTGTTAAGTGCTAAGAAATTAGACTGACGTAAACAAAACAAAACATAAGAGACGGTTGCGCCATCTTTTTGCAGCGGGTTAAAACGTGTTTTCAAATGAACAAATAATTGTCAATTTGTTGGCAGAAATACACGAAAATGAATTTGCCAACACACAGAAATGTTTTTTTAATTTGTAGTTTTTCAACTAGAATTTTATTATTTTGCTTTGATTAATCAAGTAATATGCAAAAAAAATTTTAATTTAAAAACCGCAAAAAAATTAAAAATACAACAATAACTAAAGATGAATAATAAAGATTAGTTAATGAAATGTGTCTAAAAAACAAATATAGCACTATTTTCTAAAACAATTAAAAAATCGATTAAAACTTTTCTTAATTTTAATTAGCAAAACACTTTTTATTCACGTTTGCTTTGAGGCATACACACTCAACACTCGCCAAATTCAAATGCAATTTTTTTGTGTTAATTTAATTTTTTTCTTATTTCTTTTTCTTTTAAGTAGTTGGCGCACTCAATTAGCCAATTTACCTCTTCACGCACTGACTTAGAACTCTTCTTGTCGTCAGGTGCCAAACGAACCTGTGTACCCTTACTGAACTTGCTGGCTGGCTGGCTGGCAAGAGCTGAGGACTGCCAAAAAACAACGACGGCAAAAATAATTGATTCATTAACAGGAAACTACCGCTGAGCTGAGTGTCTGGCTGACGTTTTCACTTTATTGGCACTGCATTGTGAAAGAAAGGTGAAAAATAACTTTATTCTAGATCGTTCAAAACTCTAGTGGAACTTTCTCTCAACTACTACTAATGACGCAAAGGAAAAAAGTTGTGTCGCTTGAAAAGCGGTATCAGGAGAGCACTGGTTTTAAAACCGAGGCAGACTCGACTAAAAGAAGTAAAGTGAATATTCCTTCAAACTTTTTAACTATCATTTTATTATTTTTATTATTATATTCCTTTCTAGCCTTTTATTCCAGGAAACCTTTGTAGTGCCGCGCGACCACTTTCGGCTGCCGCCGATGGAGCAGCTAAATTTGCCTGTCATTGGGAAAAAAAGCTAAAAAGTGCGCAGCGCAGGGTGATCATAAAATGTTGGTGGAAATGACAACAACCGGAAAAGAAGGAGCTTGATAGAAAAGGGCGGCCGGAGACTTTGAGCAGGACTGGCACTTTTTTGCACTTGTGCATACTTTTTTGTCATTTTCTTCTTCTTGATTTTTGCTTTGGGGAACCAGCGACTGCTGGTGCCAGCTGCAGCGTGGTAGCTGTACGGCAGACAGTTCTGATAACTAGAGAAAGAGGGAGAAAAAAAGAGAGAGAGAGAGAAAGAGAGAGAGAGAGAGAGAAAAAGAGAGAGAGAGAGAAAGAGAGAGAGAGAGTAGTTCCAGTTAGTTGTCTGCAAACTACACTGCACAAGTGGGCTTAGGGAATAATTGGAAAGGGGAGCAGAGAGGAATTCTCTTCCTTACGGCTTCTAAACTACCCGAATTTTGAGTTCCCTTTTTCCCTTGCCTGCCTGCCACTTGTCTACTGTTGCTGAGCTGGTCGGTATGATTTTTTTCTCAACTTTATCTTTTTGTGAGATTTTGTTTTAGCCATTTATGCGTAAAGGGAGAAATTTTGAGTATTTAAATGCTACAGAATTTTCTAGAATCTCAGTTGCATTCTGCAGTCTTGATGTCATTTTTCTCAATTTCAAATCAAGCCGACAAACGCTGTTGAAATTTTCTGCGCAATAGTAAAATCTTTGTTAACATTAAAAACTTAAATTTGTGCGTCTGAAACGGCTCCAAAAATTTAAGATAGAACATAATAAATCACCCTCTCACCAGTTTTTCTTCATCAATCGTCGCCACACATCTAATCCTACTGTGTTAGATACTACCAGGGTAAAGTAAGTATTTTTGTTGACTAAACGCTTAAAAATTACTAAAATGTGCTGTCAATTGACAAGAAAAAGTTTGTCAACTGACATTGAAGAAAGAAGGGGCAGTTTTTTTGTCTTCTTATTGATTGGCAATTGTGTGTGTGTGTGCGTACGTGTGAACATCAATTGCCAAAAAAAGTAGGAGCTGGGCCGAGAGCCAAAAGTTATTTGGTAAAAGTGGCTGCTGGTGCCATAAGTGCACTTTTTTGTCTTCATCAGGCATCCTCGACCTTCCATTCGGAAGCCCCTAATTGATGATCAGCTTACATTGATGATGATGCTGATGCTGATGCTGATGATGATGATCATAAGCTAATTGATGCATTTGATGCAATTTTTTTGGTGAGGCACCAGTCTGGTGGTGCCTCCCGGTGCACTTTCCCTCTCTTGCTCTCTCTCTCTCTCTCTCTCTCTCTCTCTCTCTCTCTCTCT
>JAALOO010000517.1_pt2 | contig 14525 bp, 17 predicted proteins | sample 7257641 | NCBI WGS metagenome assembly JAALOO01 (sample SAMN14085613, study PRJNA598686) | mite metagenome | biome: ENVO:01001000; feature: ENVO:01001002; material: ENVO:01001226; isolation source: single female mite from University of Michigan culture on fish food culture... ...
CAGTCAGTCAGACCGTCTTTGTCTTTGTCGTTGCCACCAAAGTTGCTCTCTCTCTCTCTCTCTGCTTCTCTTTGACTTTGTCTTAAGTCAGACTTTGCCATTACCCATTGCCCGAGGTGAGAGCGGGACCAATTGCCGGAGAATGCTCTATTGCTGGTGGTGGTGGTCATGGTGATGTTTTTAGTGGTTTTGGTGGTGGTAGCCATCAACTGAAGAGAGTACATCTTTAAGCCTAACACAGACAGGTGTGTAGGAGTGCGTGCCAAGCATTGCCGGCCAAGCAATGGTACACTCTGGAAGAAAGCATCAGCTCTCCGGCAATGACATGCATCGGCACTGCATCCTCCTTGTGTGCAGCAGATGTGGTAGCCTCACCACCGTAAAATGAAATGGCTAATAGCCATGACTGCTGCAAAGCTGCCGGCTAAATGCTGAGAGGATACCTTTCTGCAGCTTTCAGCAACTTTTCGGCAACTGCTCCTTCTGCTACCTTTAATAAAAGCTAACTTTTTTTTGTTGGCTTCTGACTCTAGGGCAATTGTGTGCCTGGTGTGCCACATTGAATTTTCATTACGCCAGCAACGGCAACTGCAGCAGCTTTACTTGCATCTGACACCTTTTTTTCAGTGAGAGAGAAAGTTGGGGAGCAACGGCGTTCCAGTAATTGTCAGAGTTCTTTTCAGAGTTCCATCAGTTTCACTCACAATCCTCTTTCATTTTGCATTCTTCTTAGTGCAAAGTCACTTTTTCTTCTTCTTCTATTGAGCTGTCAGTGCAAACTCTGGTGCTGGGAATGTGAAACTACTTTTTGCGTCGCACAGCAGCTAGCACTTTTTTCTTTGGAATCAGGCAAAATGAATAGTAGTGCTGCTTTTGCTGCTGAGGAAGGGGGCAAAAGTTTGGAAAATGAGGCAAAAATTGGAAACAGAGAAAAGGAAGAAGAGGCCCACTTTTGGCGAGGCACACACTGTGTGTGTGCACCCTGCATCCATTCGATTACGCGGCAATGGCATTCATGCACCATCAGCATTCTTTCCTTTAGAATCCCTTCTTTACTGAGAAGGTGGAAATAAAAAAATGAGGGTTTCTAGGAAAAATTATTCTTTATCCTATTACACCTTTTGGTGACTAATGGAATGGAAGTAGAAATTTTGCCATTTTCCATTTAATGCCAACAGCAATGAAACAGCATCAATGTTGTAGTGCTTTCAATGCAGTGCATGCCCTTTTAAAGCATTTGTGAGTTAATTTTTTTAAATTTAGAAAAGCAATTTTCAACAAAGGGGACCCCACTGGTGATCAGGCTAACTTCCGAGTCACATCTGAGCTCCAGCAGCTCAGTGAGCGCCTGATGCACACTGATTGACACACTTGAGTTTGGTGGTTAGTTAGTTAGTGTTTTCAGCTGAGCAACAAAGCTGCTGCTGCTGCTACTCTCGGTGCCCCATTTCCGCTGCAGCATTTGAGCAGCATTATTAGACTGAGGCTGGCTGGCTCGCGCCAGTGAAAGGGCACCTCTTGTCGGCGAGATCTGCCAAAGTCTGTATGTATCTTTCTGCGTCTTTGTCTATCTTTGTCAGTAGTCTGCCTGTCTTCCACTGCTACTTCAGACAGCTAGGCCCAGTTCCAGGAAAGATCAGCTAGTGAAAGAGAGCATGTAGAGTGAGTGAGACAGAGTTGTCAGGCAGCAGTCATCTGGTGGAGCAGTGTCGCTCGACCTTTGCCACTACTGCACTCACCCATAGCGACCTGCTGTCACTGAATGATTATTAGGGCGCTTTGTTTTTATCTTCCGGCATCGTGGCAACCGACGACGACGACGACCTACCGACCTAGCTTGGGTTGCAGTAAGAAGAAGAAGAAGCAGACGACAAATCGGTTACAGGCCTTCTTTTCTCTTTTTCCAACTGTGTCCTTGCTGTCGTCTGTTCGTTGACTTTGCTGCCTTCTGTCGACCCTCGTCGGTGAGGATCCAAGGACAGGCAAACATACACAGCACATTTACTCTCTTGGTTTCCCACTCTGTTCCGTCTGTTCCAGCAGCAGCAGGAGCTGCAGCAGGCCGACGTGACCTGCGTCATCTGTTCCAGCACACTCTCTGGCAAAACCAAGGCTGAAAGGAAAAAAAACAAAATGAGTACAGACGAAATGAGTACTCTTCTCACCTTTTTGCCGGTGCCTCGGTCCTCGCTTTGTCGGTTGAGTACTGACGGTCGGGGCCGGGGCCAAATGCTCTGAAACGGTTCGGGCCGGCGGCAAACACACACACACACACACTTACAAACACACAATCACTGTGTACTTGGGTAATAGGCCTAGCTCCCTGCTCGTGACCGGTGAGTGAGCGGCACTTGCATTGCATTAACTGCTGATGCCGCCGGTGCCAGGGCAAGGGCAGTCGATCACGAGTGATCATGATGCGCTTTGGCTGCACTTTCGCCAACTGTTACCACCACCAGCAACACTGGGCAATCACCAGGCAATTGAGTGCAAGTCCAATGGGCCGCGTAGAGAAGGCAAATCGGACCGGACAGGCAGAGAAAGTGCACGAGAGCGACTGTCGCTCGGGGCCGATGGGTTTCCAGTTATGTTGCTGCTGCTGCTGCTCATTCATTCATTCATTTGCCATTTCTCTCTCTCTCGCCTTGGGTCCAAAACTTTTGGGCAGTTTTGTCGGTGCAGCAGCAGCAGCAACCTCACTCGATCACCTTCACCCGTGTTCATTTGTCTCCCTTTACTCGTTCGCCCGTTCATTGGCCTCTCAACTCTTGGCTTCTCAATTCAGTTCAGTCCAGTGCAGCGCCTGTCCGTTCTTCTTTCCTTCCTTCTACACTACATTTGCTGTGCCTTGCTCACTCACTCATTCGGTGAGATAGTCTTCCTCACTTGGTAATGGCAATTTCCCCTTTCGGCTTTCACAGCATTTGCCCATTTGCCTTTGGTGGTGATGGGAGCTGAGAGCTGAGAACTGTGCCCAGTCGTCCACTGGCGACCAGTGGTCATTGTCAGAGAGAAAGAGAGAAGCCGTCATTCTCGGTCGGTGCCTTTCTTCCCTGCACACACTAATCCGCCTTTAATCGCATTCGTTGGCAATGACCATGTCACTGCTGCATGATTACGACTGCTGTCGCCAACAAGAAACTGCAACAACACTGGACACTGGACACCGCACTGTCACTGCCTTCGCTGTCACTGCACGTCCACCATCACTGTGTTGTTGTTTCTTTCTGCCAGTACATAGTCAGTCAGTCAGTCTGGGACTGTCGCCAAATGGCTTTCTGCACTTTTCAGCAGCAATAGTGCTCCAAAAGTGGAAACGGGCTTGTTTTGGGCCATCATCAAATGACAAACTCTGACTGTGAAAGAATCGTCGCAGAGCAGAAGATCGTGATAACAGATCTGCAGAGCAGAGCGGAGCAATACAGAAGCAAACAAATTCAAATGAGAATTGGCCACTGACTGACTGCAAGCTCTCATTCTCCCAATTCACAGTGTGAGTGCTGCTCGATCATTCATTCATGTCTGAATTGAATTGAGAGCCTCTCTCTGACTGCACCTCACTCACCTCAAACTAAATCAGTCAGTCTGTGATATCAGCGTGAGTGGATGATTCCACATTAGGGCGGACAATAACAACGGCAGACAGGCAAACAGGGAAACCTAGCCCAGGGGGACAGAGAACGGGGTCCGTAAACTGAGGGAAAGCATTGCGGTGGTGATGGTAGTGGTGACCACCGATGACCTTGGCCAGTGGTCAGTGGTTCGCTCTCTGCTTTCCTTTAATGGCCATCCTTGAACTTTAACTTGTCTCCTGCTCCCTCCCACCTCAACTGTGCACTTGTCTTTGTCTCTTTCTTCTCCTTCTTCTCCGTCCATTCCCGGGAGCTCCTGCTTCACTCATCTTTTGTGTAATGCAAGTGCACTGACTGCTGCTGCTGTTGACTTAATGGAGGCTAGATGGCTGGCTGGGGCTGCAGCACAACTTCACACTGACCCTAAAAGTAGTCACTAGTTCAGAGGGAATTGAATTGGCCACTGGGCAACTTTGACCATTTGGTCGGTCAGTCAGTGTACACACACAGACCGAGCAAGTTTTTTCCACTGAAAAAGTAGAACACTGGCACAGTGGTGATGGCGATGGAGGAGGCTCACACATCGGGGCCAAAGTTTGATCATCAGTGGTAGTGAGAAAGAGAGAAAGAGAGAGGGAAAAATGGATAGAAAGATTGCCAAACGAATGAAGCTCTGACTCGGGAGCGCGCGCGCGTGCGATCACCAGGTCAGAGGTCAAGTGAAGTTCTGCTGTGCATCCGAAAGCAGCCAAGAGCACTGGCTCTAGTACACACACATGTTCAGTGCAATTCTAGTGCTAGTGCTCTAACACACACACACACACACACACACACACAGCCGGACGTTCCATTCTGGATATCTGTCTGTCTGTGTGTGTTGTGGTCTAGCCGCCGCTGTTCTGTGCCACACATTCTGCCGTACAGTAGTGCAAAAGCTGCCATAGTGGTGACCAGGCCATCGGTGGAGGTGCAGGCCGACCGACCGGTAGCGGTAGAAGCAATTCAACTACAGCCCAGTCTCTCTCTCTCTTTTTCTCTACTTCAACTTTGCCATTATCCACCAGTGCTGACCCCCGAGCCCTGGTCCTCCATCTCAGGCTGCCGCCGTGTGCTGCCCTTTCCACCACAGCAACAGCAGTTGCTATCAGTTCTCTTCAGTGACTGTCCCTTCCCATTCGCCAATGGCCACTTCTGCTGAATGTAAAGAAATAATAATAATAATGGCTGTGTAGCTGTAATAATAATGAATGGATGAGTCGTTTGACGGAGCGAGACGAGAAGGGAAGGGAAGGGAAGGGAATGAAAGAGAGAGAGAGAGAGGGGCACTGAAAAGGGAGCATGCGTTTGCAGAGAGCAGCGAGAACTCAACTGAACTGAGCAGACCAGAACAAAGCTGCAATAGACGCAAAGGCAACGAACAGACGACGAAGACTCGAAGAACTGAAAAGAGCGGCTGTTACCAGGCACATTGGCTGGAGGACTCTGCCTGCCTGTGCAAACTCTCTGCCTCAGCAACTCAACCGACCAGTGCGCCGGCCGGGCTATCAAAGTGCTGCTGCTGCTGCCATCAAAGTAAAGGTTGAACAGGGCTCACAGTGTTTAGCTTAGCTTTGCTCTAGACCCAGGCAGCCTTGGCCAACTCTAGGATTGGAAAATTAAACAAGAGCAAGAAAGTGAGAGAGAATGGCAATCGTAAATCAGCAATCAACTGTGAAGCAGCAGCAAAGAGCTAAGATGATTTTACCTTAGCTGTCTGTTCAGCCTCTTTGTGTGTTTGGCTTCCCAGTCGTCATCAATGCTGCAGGCAACAGCAAAAAAAAGAAAAAAGAAAGTGTCAAAAAGTGCTCTATTTGTGGTGGTGGTCGTTGTTAAAGGGCAAAACTTTCAATGCACTGGAACAGTTGTGGCCGGAGGCACCTCTGCTGCTGCTGCACTGGGCCTGCATGATTAGTGACAGAAAAACAAAGTCAGTGACATTTTGTTGCCGCTAAAGGTGAGGGTGATGATCATGGTCGTGGTGGTGATGGTGGAAATGGTGGCGGTGGTGCTGATCATCATCAGCATCGTCATCCTGATGATGATGTACTTAGACCTGTGTGTGTGAGTGTGAGTGTGCCGTTGTTGTTTCTGTAGCTGTTGTTGTTGCTATCTGCCTAAGTGCTATCTTGCCCGGCAAGACAAGTCTTTCTTCTGTTCTATTCTGACTGTGCAAAAGAAGGAGAAAGAGAGAAAGGTCAGAAGGAGCTCTATCTCTCCTGCACTCGCTGACTTTCTTACTCGGCACATCTCGTTTTCCTGGAACCGGTCACCAGCAACAGCAGCAGCGGCAGCACTCGAGCACCGGTCGAGCTCAGCTGAGTTGCTGCTGCTGCCCTGACAGTTTACTTTACTTTACTTTACTTTACTCTGTCGTTGTGGTGGTCACTTTGACTGGCCTTACTCTCCTTCTATCTCAGTGTGCCTGCCTGCCTGCCAAAAGAGCTTTGTTCTTTGGTATTCTTTTTCTCCGTTTTCTTCTTCTTCTTCGCCGTCTTAGCGCACTGCACTGCACTAGTGTCCTGGCTATAAATTACGAAACGGTGTCTAGTGAGAAATACTGTGGTGCAGAGTTGCAATGAGTTTCTTTCTTTTTCTCGCTAACCAGGCTTTGTTTCCCTGTTTTTTCTTTCTCTCTGTCCACCGCTGACCACCACCACCACCGTCATCCTGGGTCAAACACCCTCTTCTCTTCTTTCTTAAAGACAAACCAGACAGACAGTTTTCTTAGGGCGGCAGACGGCGATTCTCTCAGGCACGAAAAAGTCTTTCTTTTCTGGGAAAAAAATTGAGAAAACTGAACTGCTGCTTGAACGGAGCCAGCTAGGACAAGCATCTCCCGACATGCCAGTGTAGCCGTGTAGATGTAGTTGCAATTGCAGTACAAACAGAAATACACACCTGCAATGAAATGTGCTCAGGAAGTGCCAGTGTACGACTCATCGGTGTGGAAACATTGTGCAAATCTAATCAAGTTTTCAGGCTAGTTTTGGACCACCTTCAAGCAAAAAAGAATGACTTCTGTTTCTTTAGGAAGAAATGAGCAGAACTGGGCGATTGGTGACACGCACACCAGCGTCGTTTCTGTGTGTTTTGGCAGTGCAGTTTCAAAGTTGCAAAAGTTTGCAACGTTTTTCAACTGCCAATTTTGCCTTGAACAAGCTAAAAGATGTTGCATTTGTAAGTTGCTGCTAATGTTCTAAATTCGAGTTTGTTGTTGTTTGTCAAACAACCAGGCATAAAACGATCAGGGTTGGACTGATTTCGATGACACTTCGGTTTCATCGTCTCCCCAACAACTCATCATCATCTTCAACAACCTCATTCGAGGCACCAGTTTGAATACGTTTCCACTGAACTTTAGCACCAGTGTAGAATGTTCTTTCCATCACTATCCATCCATTGCTGCCTTCCCCCTCTTTCTCTTGTTTCTCTCCCCCAGGCTGGCAAACACCTCCACCTCATCCTGGTCCATTGTGTAAGTATTTTCTCTCCCTTCTTTAACTTTTCTAATGGCGCATGGCATCAGTAGTAACTGGCGGTAACTGGCACAGATCAGTGTGCCACTAGCAGTGGCTGCTGCTGCAGTTCCAGCTTGCCAGCTTGGGCGCCTCCACCTACACTTTTGTGTGGCTAGAGAGGAGCACAGTTGAGAGCTGTGCAGTTGCCAGGCAGTGGCAGCAGCTAGGGAACCAGAAAGTGGCCGCATCCACTTCAAAGTCTCTGCGCAGTGCCACCAGCAGCAGCTGAAGCAGTTGTAGTTCCATTGTCCGTCTCTTTCTCTCTTTCTCTCTCTTCAATTTTTCGTCTGTTTCCAAGCTGCTACACCTTTCTCTCATTTTCGTCTGTTCTTGCCCGCTTGCTCGCACTCTCTCATACAAGCAGGGATCCCCTCTGCGCTCATGCATCTGTGTACCACCACTAGCACAGGAGAGCAGTCAACCACATCACCTCCACCGCCTTTATCACCCCACCACCATCACTACTACCTCTGTATTGAGGTGATGGTAGTGGCAGCAGGAGCAGACGACAGCCAGTCAGCCAGTCAGTTACTACTCTGGGCGCATCAACGAACAGAGAGAAAAGCAGAGTCTGATGGAAGTGACTGCCAAGCTGTGGACGATTTACACTTTGGAGAAGAGAAAAACTGCCGAGTTTGTCCCACTTCAGAAAGATCCACCTCACCACTCCTGCTCGTCGAAGGCAGTGGTCGTAGAGGAACTTATTACTGCACCCAAGTTGTGTCAAAAGTCAGGAGAGAGAGAGAGTAAGCAGTGAGTGCCGACCACAGTCAACCACGCCGTGTACAACTGGAAGACAATTGCTGCCAGCAGCAGCACCAGCCCTCTGACTGGATTCTCTACTCTGCCTCGACGACGGCCACTCGTCGACGACTTTGCCTTCGCCGTCATTCGATTCTCAGTCGCCGCTCCGTGTGCACGCTCGTCCACGATTGCCAACACATTTGCTGCTGTTGGTTGGGCACTGTTCGTGGTCGACACACATACACGTACAATCTTTCTACTTCTGTTCAGTCTGGGAGCCCACCACCACCACCACCACAATGTTCTATGAGTGTCTCGACTGAGAGCACAACTACCAGCGACAGTACCAACTCCTCCACCGTCGCCACTCTTCTTCACTCTATTCTACTTCTTCTACTTCTCTGGCCGAGTCAAATAAATAGTGCCGTCAATATTTGACTATTTTTCACTTGGCCGTCAACTGTCGACTGAGTTAGCAGCAGCAGCAGCAGCAGCAATCCTACCTCCTTCTTGGGACTCACAGTTTATCTCAGCACTTGCAATTCTCCTTCTCTCTCTCTCTTTTCATTCTGTCATCCACCATTCTTCCATTCTTCTATTCTTGAGTCTGCATATACACCATTCTTTGTTCAACTTGCTCCGACAGACACACACTGACAGTCTGACAGCCAACTTTGACTTTAACTTCAGATGTACTTTTTCGTCTTCTGCTTTGCCGCCGTCACCATTTCATTCACCTCTTAGCCAATTTGACTGTGTTACCACCACCACCACCTCGAATACCTCTTGCCTTCGAATTACCCACGTCAGCCACACGTTCCAACTCTTGTGTCAAACAGCACCTCACTCCCCCTCTCTCATATTTCCAACCACTTTGCTGCACGTTCCGAAGCATATCTCAAGCAGATCTCATCACCTCACTCACTCACTCACCCACTCACTCATTCTCTAACCAAAGATTCTTCTTCTTCTTCTGCCTCGTCAGCCTTTTCAGTCTTCAGCAGCAGTCGCCCTACCAAAGATCTGTCAGCTTTGGTGACTCGTTGTCAACGCGTCTCGTTGAGGACGACTGAACACATTCTCTACACTGCAATTGTTGTCATTCTTCCCTTCTCATTCTCAGCTAGCTTCGACTTCGTTGTCGCTGATTTTCATTAAGTTCAGACTTCAAACTGGGGCATTGCCATTACCAGCCAGCACAGTCGCCGTCTTTTCATTCATCAGCACACTCTTTTTCCTCCTCTTCCCCCCTCAACTCACTCTGGTCTTTGATGCAATCAAATCTCTTTCCTCTCTATCTATCTCATTTTTGAGCCGCGCAATCACAACATACACACACAAACACTACCCTCCACAAAACAGGGTAGATAAAAAATAAAAATAAAGTCTTTCTCAGCTTGCAAAATTTGATTCTTCCTTCCTCTCTCGATCTCACATACTTCACCCCCACCCCTCCCTGCTGACATCACTGCACACATCTCTAATACACCGGAAACTCAGTCCTGATTTCCTTTCCTCTGTTTTTTAAATTCTGAACCATTTTAGACCGAACCTACCTACCTACCTACCTTTGAACTCACAACCACTCTATCTCTCCCTACCTGTGTTATGACCGACTCTTCGCCAGTCTTGCCAAACAGCAACAGCAGCAACAGCAGCAGCAGCGCCAGCAGCAAGAAGATGACTAAATCGTACCTGCTCGAGTCAGACCCCATCCTCAAGACGTCCTCCAAGGCAACGTCCTCGCCCTTTGCCCTGAGCAACAATAACAACAACAATGCTGAGGGCACTGGTGGCAATGCTGGCAATGGAGGAAGTGGCGGTGGTGGACATCGTCACCACCACCACCATCACCAGCAGCAGCGTTCTTCCACCAACTGGAACCACTACCAGGAGGATGCGGCTGCGGCCGCCGCCGCCTCTGCGGCCATTCAGCAGCAGCTCCGCCATCAGCACCTGCAGCTGCAGCAGCACTCCATTCCCGGGCACGACCTCTTCTCCGATCGGCCCTCCGTCAAGCCCTCACTGGCGGCGCACCACGTCCGTAAGTGTCACTCTTAAAATCAACCAACAACAAAACTGTTATACTAAAAATATTCTGTGATTCTTTTTCCAATTTTGCAGAACCGATCGCTTACATCAACGGCAACTCGGTGCGACCGGTGCGCTGTCGACACTACTCGCAGCAGCAGACGGCGCTGTCGGTGGTGCACCAGCAGCAGCGACAGGAGCAGCAGCAACAGCAGGCGATGCAGCACAGTAATGGTCGAAATCTAAATGCCAAGCGCGGCGGCCGAGGCATTGATTCAATGTCCGAGAGCACCAGCAGCACTAACAGCACCAGCAGCATCAGCGGCAGCAGCACAACTGGCAGCATTGACAGCGACGGAGCCATCAACCACGAAGAACTGATGATCATGGACTTTGACGGACTCAGCAACAGCAGCGGCGGCGGTGGCGGCGGCAACGGAAGTGGCAACGAGGCCGGGCCTGCCCATCCTCCCGTCGGACACTACGGCGCCGGTAATGCCATCAACAGCGGCGGTGGTAATCAGCGGCGAGTGCAGTTCGCCGACGGCGGTCGCAAGATGCACTCATCGAGCAGCAGCACCACCACCAACTTTTCTAGCGGCGCCGTCTCTTCTTCTTCGTACTCGACTGCTTCGCACTCCAACACCCACTCCAGCTCTTCGTCTCAGCAGCAGCAGCGCAACCAGTCATCATCATCGTCGGCAGGGGCCAACCAGCAGCCGCGCTCCAAGTCCTCCTGGTTCTCGCTCTTCACGTCCTTCTCCTTCTCGTCGCCGTCGTCAACATCGTCACCCTCCTCGGCATCGGCATCAGCCTCCTCTGCTTCCTCCTCCTCGCAACGTGACTCCGTGACAATCGACGAAAGTAAGTGCAAATTCCTCCTCCTCCCCCTCATCCTCTACCCATTCACCACTATTGTGCTAGACTTGGCTAGACTAGTATTGTAGATGCTGTCGCACCGTTACCAAATGTGTGATTGTCAACAAAAACAACAAACACTCGAACGAGAGAAAGTTCTACACTTGCGTCACTTGCAGTGTCAGTGCAGTGCACCACGCCACCCGCTTCTATCTAATCTCTGCTACCAATGCTGGCGGTGGTGCATCCCGCTGATTTGATTTATGCAAACGTAGGAAAAACCTTTGCCTTTTCTACTTCTGTTGTCAGCGACGTCGGTGTTGTTGTTGTTATTGTCCTCCTTCTCCTCCTGTTGACGACAGTCTGCTGTCAGACCACATCAACGGTGGACTTTGCCAGTGTTGACCAAATGTAACTGTCTGAATTGCTCACCGAGACAATCTGCAGCAGCAGCAGCAACGGCGACTGTTGGCGTCTGCTCCGTAGGTTGCCCCTCGTATGATGCCGGGCGCCACGTGAATACCGGCGAAATGGCAGTGCACTTTGCAAGAGATCCGAGAGCATTGAATGCAAACTATGGCTGATAAGAGAGGTCGATTATAGCGCCAGCTGGTGGACGAGCTTTGAACTAGAGTTGATGCAGTTTTCGAACCGATTTTTTCAATTTTCAGTCTTCTTCAGTGACCTACTGCTTTTACTACTACTTCTATTGGTCATTAGAAGTGGCATTTTAGCCCTTGAAGGCAAAAGTACACTTTGTAGAGAATTTAATGTCTGTTTAGTGAAGCATCACTGCCATTGCTTGTTGTTGTCGTGCCGAGCACCCATCAGTCTGTTCTGAAAGTTGCAAAGTTCAGCGCCGCTCAGTGCACATGTCCGTCATGGTGCTCACCAAGGAGCAACATTGATTGATTCGAGTTGTCAATCAATGGCTGCCGGGACCTCGGTGATGGCCAACACACCGCTAATTGCACACATTCTCATAGAGCACGCAGAGCTAAAGAGATTGACACACTGTGCTCACACAACCACATACAATAATGCACACCTCATCAAAGTCAGTCTGAAAAAAAGTTGCACCGAGTGAACTCCAACCTCTTCTTCTGCTTTTTCTTGTTTAGCAGTTTCTTTTAATGTTGCTGGCGGCAGTGACCTGACACAACTTTGCCCAACTCATTCACTTCTCTCTCACTGCTTCAGTTTACTGCTTCTACCTTTGTACAAACAGCAGCAACAGCTGTAGACCGTTGAACCTTCTACTACCACAGCACTGCTAAGCAGCAATTCGCAGTCTGAACTACTGTGAACTGCTACCGAGTGAATGCGCTCCCTCAACAGCAGAAGTAGCATCCATTCATCTGCGATGATGGTGATGATTCTCTTTCTTCTACACTCCATCGGCATCAGTAGTGCCCGTCCTCGTCTTATCAGCTGCTGAAAGCTGTAGCAATGAGCTGTGCAGCTCCCTCTTTTAGCAGCTCTTTATCGTCTAGACGGCGGCGGCGGAGGGCAAGGAAAGCTCAAGCTTCGTCCTTCTTGCTTCTGCTTTTCTTGTCAACATCGACTGGCTGCCGTCTTGTAATAGCTCGCATAAAGCTTAGTCGAATGTGCAATGCATCTTCTTGCGCTACTGCTACTCTTCTTTCTTCTCTCCCTCTGATCGCCTCATCATCTTTGATGCACTGGTAAAGCAGTGCTTATTGCCGATGCTATCGACCAATTAATAATTGAGCGCTGATTAGCACCATTACTGCAATGGAAGCACACTGTCGCAGACTGTTTGGGTGAAACATGGCCATCATCGCACTTTCAGTGCCTGCTTGCCGGCAGCTTGCTAAAACTCATCAGCAGCAGCAGCAGTGCTTGACATTGCGACATCGAGCTCATCCTCTCGCTCATTAGCACTGTGTGGTGACAACAGCACTGCGGTCAAATGGCCTCGGCCAAACGTCGGCCGCGCAAAGCTCAAGAGCTCGAAACACTGTTTCAGATGATGATGATGATGATGAACTTGATGGTGGTTAAGATGGACACGCCGAAGAGGGGAGGAGAGGACAGTGACCATCACCACTGACTGACTGACTGCCCAACCGGACACTGTCTGTCTGTTTGCAAATTTAGCCACTGTCGAGTTGGCCAGTGGCAGCAGTTGTGTGTCGATCAATCACCCTGTAAACGGGTGCTCTTTCTTTCTTGACTGAAGCCAACTACTAATCTATCTCAGCAAAGTTTGCCGAGACCGTCTTTGCAGTGCTGACTGTTTGTGTGTATGTTTTGACGATGTCAACCAAACAAGATTATCTGCTGTGTGTGCTGTAGGAGAAATAAAAGCGATTAGCGAGCTGCACTGAGCAGGCAGAAGTAAACTGTAGTAGTAGTAGTCTTCTAGGCTTTTAGCTAGCTTCTTCTTGTCTTACAGATTAAGATATTCTCCTTTTGCCCGACAAGGCACACAGAGAGAAAGGAAGCTGTGATGAATGTCCATTGGATAGGACAAACAGTGTGCACTGCTGGTCCAGCACCAGCAGCATCAGCATCTCCGGTGCCACCAACGAAATGCGCAATTACTGCACACACAAATTTACACATAGTACCAGCTACTTTTATACTTTGTATTTGCATTATCCCCTTCCCTTGGCTCATTACATTCTTTTAGCAAAGTTTACTTTCTTTCACTTTCATTCATTTGCTCCCCTAGCTGGTTCATTTGGATCATTTGATTGGGCGCACAGTGCGCATACAAATTGCCCATCTCAGACAAAAGTTTGGTGGCCTCACACCAATTTAAGTGATTCACCCAATTGACAGTCACTTGCACTACTGTTTTTTTCTGTCTGTCTGACTGGCTGTTTATCTTTGTCGTCTTCTCAGTAGCAGTGCACTCTGTTTGCTTCCCTTCTTTCTTCCCTTTTCTTTCCGAGCCGATCTTCTCCCTATCGAATGTTTACGCAGTGTCGGCAAACTTACCGCTGCTGCTGCTGCTGCCGCCGCTGGTACTACTTACTAATTAATATTAGCAGAGCCCCAGAGCGGCAGCCGAATCAGGGGAACGTACGGCAGTAAGGAAAAAAGTAAGACGGCGAAAAGGAAAAAGAGGGAAAGAGTTCATTGATTCTCCGAGAACACACAACCAACTTACCACAGCAGTGCTTCTACATTGCCTGATGTGCCTGCCTGCCTGCCTGATGCTCATGGCTTCATTAGAGCTGCTGTGCAATGGGTGGAATGGGGCACATTTGCATGAAGAATCGCTTCGTTCAGCTCTGTGCGGAGAAGTGGTCTGTCGAGAACTGCCTCGTTTGTTGGTTGCCTGACAGTCTGTCGGATCAGCATCAGCTGCCGCTGCACAACAACAAACGATCGAATGCTTTCATGCCTTCTTCTTCCCTTTCTTTCCCCTCTTCTAATGCAAAAATGCCAAACGGCACTGCAGTGGAAAAGCTATGAGTGATGCCTTCTCTGACACAGCAAAAATGCGCCCACACCTTCTTCTTCACCTCTGCAGACGGCGACGACGACCGCTGCGGCGGCAGCGACCTGACTCCTCAGAATCTTCTGAGCAGAATCTTACTTTTGCAGCGGTGCTGTTTGTATGCAGCGATGTAATCGACAGAACCAGGCACAGTGCACTGCCGCCGCCACTGCTAACAGAATCGATCGAATGCTTTGGAATTAATCGGTCGGTTCAATGCGCAATCTGCCCTGGATTTGCTCGGGTAAACATACACACACACACACTTTCACTGAGTGCAGCAGAATGGTA
>JAALOO010001632.1_pt1 | contig 14519 bp, 11 predicted proteins | sample 7257641 | NCBI WGS metagenome assembly JAALOO01 (sample SAMN14085613, study PRJNA598686) | mite metagenome | biome: ENVO:01001000; feature: ENVO:01001002; material: ENVO:01001226; isolation source: single female mite from University of Michigan culture on fish food culture... ...
TTGTACCAAAAATCAACCCATTGCAGGAATTTGATTTTATTTTGTGGCCTTGTGTTATCACTTTATGTTATGGGACGATAATCTCTCTTTTTTTCTTGTCGGCACTTGTCTCTCTCTCTCTCTCTCTCTCTTTACCCAGCACTCCAAACATGGGCAGCACGTACTCGAACTTATCATCCTCTGCTTCTTATCACTTCTTCGTTCTTCTCTCCGTGTTTAGCCTTCGAAAGAGATCTGCCGCCTAAATGAGATGTCATTGTCAATGCTCAATCGCTTTACATGCTCTCTTTCATTGAGTAGAAAGGATGACGTGTTTCAAAGGTCAAGAAAAGAAAGAAGAGGGGCTGGGAAAGAACCCAGAAGAGAAGAAGAGTTAAGTGACTACCAGTGCGGTAAAGTGTAGCAAAGTGCTCTAAACTGCTGTACACTGATGCTCGATTTTAGAGGAATTACTTCAAAGAAAAAGAAGTTGGCACAAGAAGTTTTTTTTGCGGTGACGATTATAGGGCACAGTTCGGTGATGATGAAATCCTTTTTGCTGCCGCCGCCGTCCGGTGCACTCATACCGGACGACAATAGTAGTAGGTTTGTTTGTATCTGTCGCCTTTCCTTTATTTACACTAAGCTAATCTCTTCTTTCCTTTCAGAAAGTACTCTCCCTCTTTTTGTACTCTAGCGAACTGCAGAAAAGTGGGCGTACACTTATTTTTTGTTCTCTTCAAGTTCATCACAGGCGTCATTTCTGGTACAAACGGTTAATCGACCGAGTTGATGTGTTCATGTGTGACTAAACTTTTCCAGTACCGCCGTGAACCGGAAAATTTTCCCTTTTTCCGGACACGTGGAGAGATCTTTCTCTCCTTCTCTGCTGCTGCTGTATTGATTTCTGGTATCACCCCCTCATTATTATTATTTGCGGTGTTGATAATATCAACCTCAATCAACACAATCGGCTTTATACACTGACACTGAAGATAGGAAAGAGTAGTGTGTTTTATTGCCCAAATGACAATTAGTATTCCTCCTCCTCCTCGACGATGACAAGTGATGATGGTGGTGGTGATGATCACCTGATGATCATCATCAGCAGGTGCTGCTGTGCTGTGTGCTGCTCATCGACGTCAAATGATGACAGATGAGAAGTATCACCTCGCCTCAGCATTGCTAATTTGTCTCCCGGTGATGATGACGTTCGGTGTGCTGGCTGTCTTCACCTGCAGCGGATGTTGTGTCTTCGGTGTCTTGAGTTCGCGTGTATCCCCCTCTTACTGTTTCTTTTCACTGGCTCAATGACTTGAGGATTTGGTGTTTGTTTGTTTGTTTGATTCAACACTTTTTTTGCAAGAGAATAAGAAAGTGATCGTACTGTCTTTGTCTTTGCTGTCTTCGTTTTGCACAGCAACAATTAAGAACAAAAGAAGAGGCGACGATGATCAGGAGGATTTTTCTTTCTTTCTTTTGCCGTGTGTTATGATTTGTCTGTCAATCAGAGACTTCTTTAGTTTTAGCTGAGTGGGAAAGAAAGAAGAAGATGAAACCAGTCTAGACTGACTGGTAGCAATGCTAGTAGACACTGTTAGATTGATACCAGACTGCTTTAGCTAATGATACTCTAAGATACACAGACACAGACAGTATAACTTAACCTAATTTTAGGTCATTAGTAGCTGTGGTGGGAGATATCGTCTGGGATTTACCACCAACGCCGATACATGATCAATCGGTGTGAGTGTGTGTGTGTCTATTTGACACTGTGTTTGTGTTTGTCTTTGCCGAGATTGTGTCTACAAACGAGGAAGTGTGCTAAAGAGAAGAAGAGAAATAGAGAAGAAGAAGAAGATAAGAGATAAGGGACAAAATTGGATCACGTGATTAGGATTTGTTCACTTTGACTTATTGTTGTGGACTTATCTGAAAACTATGCGTGTGACCTATTCTATTGTTGTACTTTCTTTTCTCGGTTGTTGTGCCTATTTTTCTTTTATCTTGGTTTTTTCCTTTTTTCTATTTGGAACTTTTGAAGCTGAACTGTGGGCGATTGTGCTCAAAAGCTCGAAGCTTAAACCTTTGCCCTTTGCTCTTCTACTTTTTCCCCATGACTGATGACCACGAAGGTGCAGTTGTTTTTGCTGAAGAAAGCCCACCTCACTGGATAGACCATGGGCGCACCGTAACGGGCTGCATCTGCTGCGCCGGCTGTCCCCCGGCACGCCTCTTTGGCCACCAGGACGGCCACGAGCTGCGACTGTTCGATTGGATTCGCCGCAACCGCTTCGGCCTCTACTTTACCGCCTTCATCCTCCTGGTGCTCTTCGCCACCATTGCCATCCTCCTCTGGGGCCACAAGCTGGACTACCTGTTTAGCTGCTGTAGTGATAAGGAACAGTGGGAGAGTAGTACTCGAAAGAGTGGTCGAAAGTCAGAAAGAAGAAGTTCCAAACGCCGGAGCAGGTCAAACAAGTCCAGCAAGAGGTCCAAAAAGTCTAAAAAGGAAGCTTCGAGCAGGAAAAACAAGCCAACGGGAAAGTCGTCAAAAAAATCGAGAAAGACTAAAGGAGGTGATCCTCGCAATTCGACAAAGAAGGAGGTGTCTATGAAGAAGACCAAAAAGAAGACAAAGACAAAGACGAAGACGCCTGCAGCATCAAAGACAACTTCGTCGAAGAGTAAAAAGTGATGTCACAGAGGAGGACATTGAATCTTCATCGCCACCATCACCGGCGCATACATTGCCCCCAAGTTGCACCAGGCTTTTCTGTCATCACCACCACCTCATCATCTGATCACCTGCTTCAATCACACTCATTCCCGGCCATTTCCGGTCCACTTGAGTGTGCTTGTGTGCGTGTTAAAAATATCCTTTGTGTGAGTCGACCTCTTTCTCGAGAACAACAGCCAACTTCAGCAGCCAGTCGGTGCTAAACGAGTACCACCGCTACTAATAATAGCTTACCGCTATACTCTTTGTGCTGTACGACGAAGCTGCTGTACAATGGCAAACTGCGACTGCCGCACCGTATGACGAGCTCATTAGTGGCAGCGGTAGTGGTAGCGGTTGTACGGTCTGTGTTTTGCCCTGGTAATGCTGCTGCTGCTTCTGATGATAATTGATGCACCAGTGGCGGCTGATTACTTCATCAGCCTGTCAGCACTTTTGTTGATTGTTGAAGCAAAGTGATGTGTGGATGATGTGAATGGAAGTTTACCGTGGTGTGGTGAATTGAGAGGAGCAGGAGCGATAGTAGCGAGCACCATCACCAGTATTTTCGGGTCCTGTGATGTGATGGTGCTATATTTGGTGACAGGTAAAGGGCAAGTGGGGGTGGTAAAAGGAATGGGGGTGAAATGAATTAAGACTGGTTGTACTGTGGTGATGAAAAGGGGGTGATCAAGGTGTTGGCCACTGAACTGTTATTATGTTTTTCTCACCTGTGTCTATAGTCCTTGAAGTGGAGTTGAGGGTGAAGAGGATGAGGAAAAGTAGAAAGTTGTCTGCAGGTTGTCTCTCTCTTTCTCTGTCTGTCTGATCATTGTAGGTTGTGTGTTTTGTAATCAGTCGATTGAACTTTGGGTGATTTTGGATTCTATCACACATCATTGAATGACTCACAGAAAAAGCTGCTCCAAAGGAAACTTTACAACTACCCTTTTATTTTTTCATTCTTTGTGTGTTTGTTTGTTCTCCCCTCTTCTTTTTCATCGTGATTCATCATATTTTTGGTTTGGTTGCAACAGCCACGGCAAAGCTCGGCACTGGCTACGAGATAGAGAAAAAGGGAAAGAGCATCCCGATAAAACACGGCTGATGACGTAAACTGGCAAAAAACGGACAAGGTGCAACTTTGGGTTCAGGATAAGTAGAAAAATTTTCTCTTTTGGATCACATTTTATCTAGTTTAAACTAACGTACTTTTTCTACCTTTTTCCAGAACTGTTGCGTGGATTATGGCGATGATGATGATGATGGCGATCTCGTGATGCACTCTTGAAGCGCTGAAGAAGAAGAGAAAAGGGAAGGGAAATCAGCTCCTTCAGCAGATTATTGCCACACTAGTACCTTACGTTAGGGCAGTGCAACCGTTGCCTGTTTTTACCCCCAGGCATCTTTTTTCATCAGCAGTAGTATCTCTTTCCTCTTCTTGTACTACTGTTAGATTGCAAAGCCACCTCGCCTCGCCATTGTTCGCACTGAAAATACTGTGCGTTCTTCTTCATCGATGCGAAGATGTGGGACTCAACACATCTTCCTCTCGCTCTCTCTCTCACCCCCGCCATTATCTAATCACCATGTCTCATCTTTAATTCATCACCCCCAGCAGCAGCGGAGTATCACCCCACCGCCACTACCACCAGCCAATTTCATCCTCCCTGATCATCCTTCCTCTCTCTCTCTCTCTTCTCTTCGTGCACTGTAATCTCATGAGGACGGAGCGTTTCTTCTGTCAGAGAGAGTGTGTGACAAGTCACATTCACTATTATCGTCTCTGAGAGAGAGCGAGGAGAAGAAGGTGTCTTCTGTGCACCGAGGATCACCACTAGTGTCAGCCTGTCTGTCCACGTCTGCCTGACTGGTATAAAAAGGCTCGATCTTCCGATGAGCCAGCCAGTCAGTCAGTCGACAAGCGAAAAAGCACTAAACTAAACGCAACAGTTGAACAACAGCATTGTCTTGCCACCTAAACGAACGAACGAATCCTCAATCGAATCCTAAACACTGCAAACGATTTTCTGCTGCACGAACAGAAAAAGACGGAGGCAATCTTATCTTTATCACCACCAACACCACAACTTCTTTATCTTCTTGTGCTGCACTTGCCAACACACAAGCAAGTTGGCCCTGTGGTAAAAACCCATCTGAAGAGTTTGGTCTTCTTTTGTGCTTTTCCAAAATAGAAGAAAAGAGAGGCGATCACTCGAAAAAGTGAAAGCAGTGCAAATCTTTCATTTCTGAAAAATCATCAACTTCACCACACACACACACTTTCACATTCACATTCAAAAATGAACTCCAGAAACCTCTTACCAGTTTTGGCAGTTGTGGCTGCAGTTCTTTTCTCTTCTGCTGCTAATGCAGCCAGCATTCTCGGTAAGTGTCTACAACAGGCAAAAAATTGTTATAAAGCCTTCATTTTCTAACCTTCTTTTCTCCGTTTTCAGAATGCCCACCTCACTCCACCTTCAACGGCTGCATGTCCCGCTGTCCGAAAACCTGCCAGAACATCGACCTTCCACCGACGAACTGCATCTCCGCCTGCTCCGTCGGCTGCGAGTGTCTGGAGGGCTTCGTGAAGGTGGCCAAGGGGGCCACCAGTCAGTGCGTCAAATCATACGAGTGTCCGATGTACACCAAACAGGCGACGCTGCCGTATCCGGTGCTGCGCAAGCTGGCCGCCGCCGCCTCTGTGCCCGCCAACCAGGCCAGTCTGCTGGGCTCGCTCAATCCGACCACCCTGGCCATGGCCGGCGGAATGGTCAGTACCGGAAGTATTGGTGGAAGTGGAAGTCAACGGCCGACGACAGCTGCCATGGCGATTTTAGGGGGCCGAACCACCGCTTCCGCCTCTGCCTCCGCCAGCACGATAGCCGTCCTGAGGAAGGTGAAGCAGGCGAGACCGGAGGAGAATGAGTCGCACGAGGACTAACACCGACGGGCTAACGCAGTTGGTAGTGTTTAGGTCTTAGAAGATGAATCGTCGTGTTGCTATTACGAATGTTTCACCAGTTTTCTCTCCTCCTCCTCCTCCTCCTCCTCCTCTTCATCTTTGCCAAAAACGTCGGAAGCACACACATCTGTTACGTTTTCGGTTTTTGATTAATATTTCTATCACCTTTCTTTCTGTCTAACCTCTTCTTGTCTATCTTCATCTTCATTTTCACCTTCTTTTTTGCCATTCCTTCCCCTTGCGTTGAGATCTTTCTAGTCTTCTATCTTTTCTTTGCCATTTGCTGTCATCTCTTTTACTATCTCACTTTTTCTTCTTATTTTCATTATCATCATCATCACCTTCTCTTTGATGAACTGATCGCTCTGATGTGTTGATTGATTGATTGATTGCAAAGAGCAAAATAAATTGAATTAAAGCAATAGTTCTTTACAAACAAATCAGTTAATCAGCACTTTATGTTCGAAAAACAAAACAACAAAAAACAGTGTACAAAAATCATAAATGTTTGATTGAAGCTTAGTGATTTAGTGAACACAAACAATGGCACCACTTGGTATTAATCACCGCTGTCCTCTCTGTCAGACTCTCCCAATGATGGTACCTTCAGTGGAGATGATCACCATCACCACCACCACAAATCACCACCCTCAACTATCACCTCCGCCAAACTTCGACAACAACAGCAACAACAACTCCAACTTAGAAGATCCATTGAACAGCAGAAACTTCCTCCTTTCCCTCCAAGCTCCTGAGAGGCAGGAAAAGAAGTCTTCAACTCCTTCTTCCTCAAAACCGAAACCAAATCCCAAGCCAAAACCAAAGCCGAAGCCGCCCACTTGTCTGTGCTGCTGCTGTCCGGACTGTCCGCCGGTGGACCGACCTTTTGGCCACCACGACCACCGGTGGACGGTGAATCGGCTTCTGCTGGCTGGCGGCAGCACCAACGGCGTCCTCTCCTTCCTCGTCCTCGCCCTGGTCATCCTTCTTCTCGTTGGTTTTGGCTACTGCTGTCTGAAGCGGGGCCAGCGGCGACAGTCACTGGCACCGCCCCCGCCGAGGGCGTCCATGAGAAGGAGCTCAAAAAGAGGGGGTGGCAGTATGAAAAGCAGTAGGCGAGGATTCTCTCAGAAACTTGGACAATCCTCTTCGAAGAAGAAGAAGAAGAAAAGCAACAGAAGTAGCAAGAGTGGCAAGAGTGGCAAGAGTGGCAACTCGTCGCGGAAGTCCTCAAAAAAGTCGTCAAAAAAGTTATCAAAGAAAACAAAAAGGAGCTTTTCAAAGAAAAAATAGGAGTGGTGGTGGTGGTGTTGGCGATGGTGAATTCGCTCAATTAACTAGCATTAACAAGCATTAATAAAAAAATACGTTTTGAGCCTTTACATATATTAGACAATGAAGAGTAAAACACAGAATTAGAAGGAGCCACCCTTTAAAGCCACCACTACCACAGGCAAAGGGATGCTCTGATCAACAGCTTCTCTACTACCTGGTTTGTGGGCCCTAATAGGTGCCCTGCAGGTAGTAGCCCAGTCGAGTTTCTACTGCATGCAAATTGGCGGCAAGAGCAATTACCCGAGGGTGTGAAAGTGAAGGTAGGAGCTCGTTGGAATCAGGCGTGTTCATCTTCATCATCATCAGCAGTGAAGGAATCAAATCGGCTCCAATCAGCAGCTCTCCATTCGGACAATTTTCAACGGGCGCCGCCACTGGTAGGTTCAACATGCGGGAAATCTTTAACAACTGCAAAGAGTTGAGAAAGTAATCAGATTTGCTTGTAAACTCAATGGAGGTCTGCTTAAAAGTAATTCGGCTAAAAGGGATAGAGACTGCATGCTGTTTCGGATTCAGATCAAGTCGTCCGCCCACTTCAACATCAACGTCCACCAGATTTGTCTGGTGGTCATCGCTGGTAACAGAATGATTCTTTGTAGTAGATTTTTCTGTCAAATTGAGCTCTTTAACTAAGGAAGTGCTGATGAAAGAATTGCAGGCACCGGTGTCGATGAAGGCGTTCACTGTTTTAGTGATGGGAGCGCTGGTGGTGGTAGTGGTGGTGGAAGTAGGCACCTTCAAGGAGAAAGAAATTATAGGAGGCACCGAGTTGGACACTAAAAAGTGGTGCCTGACTGGCAACTGGTGACTACCAAAACAACCGCCCATCATGCGACTGAAGTCCTCCAGAAGCTCTCTAGCAATGACGGTCAACCTGAGCAGCCAAAAGAGCAGGTGATCGGTGTACAGTGACTGAACAACAGTTGGAATAGCAGGAAGGCCAATGAAAGTGACGTTGAGAAAAAATTTGAGCACTGCAGCAGCGAGGCACAAAACCAGTGAAAGCACAGAGATGAGAACAAAGGGGCAAACGAAAATGACAAGCTCAGATGGGAATGTTAAGAAGAACACTATAATAAAAAAAATTTGAAATTTGTTAAAAAGAGTTTTTACTGTTTATGTATACTATGCAAAAAATAAAGTGTGATACTTACCAGCGTAATCTTTCCAGCTCAAAGGTGGCTTCAAAATGCAACTTATTTTGTCTTTTTTGGCGGTAGACAGCTGATTAGTTGCTTTGTCTTTGTTTAATGAATAAAGTGCAATTTTCATCTCTTTTGTTTTTTTCTTGCTAATCGTCCAATGTTTAAACTTTTCCGTATCAAACTGTCCCATGAAGGCTAGTCCCATTTTGGTGCGAAAGAGCACCAGTGAGGGGCTGATGTGGTACGTCGGCTGGCGAGGGTGAACATTAAAGTGGGCATTCAACAGGTCCTGACCGATGAGCATGTCCACGCGGTACTGGGAACTAATAAAAAGGAGAGGAAACAGTTAAAAATGTTAAAAATATTGTTTACAAAAAGTTAATGAATTTTCGCTCTTTTTGATTGTAAAGCAAAAAACTCTGGTTATCATGCACATACTTTGCCTTCCTTTCCTTCGGCCACAACATACTTCTTTCCAGTCTTCTTTTTTGTGATCTCTGAGACACGACTGGAAGTCCCAGTGAAGCCATCTTGCTTATCAGCAAGCCTACAGGCAGGCGCTCCACCCAATACATGATGGAGTCTTTGACGTTGACAAATGGCAAGGTAAACTGCTCCACCACCTCCTCCGCTTCTTCATCTACTGATTTTAGTTGTAGATTGCACAGTCGTCGGTACAGCAGCGTGTGCTTTGGGTAGAAAGAGGCGACAATGAAAGTGGGCCAGATGTACTCCTCGGTGGCGCCTCCCTCCTTCAGCAGCAACGCAGCCAGGTCACGGCTGATGAAGGAGGCGTAGGCACCGGAATCGAGCATTGCACGGAAGGTGACGGCAAAACCGGAGGAGGGGACCACCGCCTGAAGGAGGACTGTCGGGCGAACGGTGAAGCGTTTCACTGGTTTTCCGTGGTGTCTCAAGAACTGGGAGTGCCACTGTGTGCTGTACGGCTGGTTGGTGCCGTCAAACCATTGGGCGTACTGTTCCAATAGTCGGGTGAACTGGGCCGGGTTGAAGGAAAGCAGGCGGAGGAAGGTGAAGAAACGATGGGACCAGGAGGAGGAGGAAGAGGAAGAAGAAGAAGAAGAGGGTGGAAAAGGTGACCTTGTTGACATTGATTTGAATAGTTTGAACAAATAGACAACTAAACAGAAACTCCAACTTAGGAAACGGGAGGATGTGACGTGATTTGCCATCACTTTGTCCAATCTAGACAACCACATGGACTGTAAACTCTGCAAAAAATAAACAGTGTGTCCTCAGAAAAAGCTATGCAGCCAAGACTGGCGTTCGTAAGGGGCTGCTCACTGTGAAGTTAGCACTTGTTTTGAGGTGCTCAGGTGAACTTAGTTAGATATTTGATTATTTATTTGAGTTTTGTGCACAGCTTGAGACTTATCTCTACCTCTGAAAGGCATAAAACAATCTCGTCTTTTCACCTATTCTTTCAACAGTGGAGTCCGGCAGAGAGGAAGAGAGTGCCCCAGAACACTGTGTGCTGCAAGGGTCGTTGTTGGGGAGCACAAGTGCAGCAGTCAGGCCTAGCTAGTCAGTCCACCTGACCAATTCACACGAAAAACATTGAGTCATCAAATCACAAGAAAGCAATCATGGCAAACGCCTGCGTTTCCTTGATTTGGAGCAGCTTTTTCAAGCACCTGTTCAACCTTGTGACTGTGATCACCTCCTCAATTTCCTCCTTCTCATGGGCACACCTCTTCTTCACCTACCTGCGCCTTCTCTGCCTTTCGGATCAGTTCCCTCGTCTAATGGGAAAGTACGCCGAGTCAATGGGCACCTTTGCTGAACCCGACTCTGATTCTGGCAAACGCTTTTGGCCCCCACCAAAAAAATGTACCGTTCGCCCTACGCTTCTTCTTCGTGCAGTCGTTCCCTCCACCGGATTCTCCGTCACCTTCCGCGGCCTGATCGACACCGGAGCCACTTGCTCCTCCATCAGCCGAGACCTGGCCACAGTGCTCTTCGAGGAGGGAGGCGCAAACCATCAGTACATTTGGCCAGAGTACTTTTGTTTCACTTTTCATGAACGCACAGAGAGACTGAAGTACCGAAAAGTTGTTGGTGTAAAGTTGCAGTCAATAGAAGATGAAACAGCAGAGTGGACACTGCCTTCGACCTATGTTGACGAGTGTGCTCGAAACTATTCAGTGTGGCACTTGCCCGTTGGTTTGCTGGTGTCAAAGATGGCCTCACTGGGACTGCCACTGGTGTCGCAAGGAGGACTGGGAAGGACAATGTGGACTGAAAGTGGAAAAAAGCAAGTCTAACTTTTTAACATTCGTTTTTGATTAACTGTATTTTAAAAAATCTTTAACTTTTACTTAAAAGTTCTGAGTACCGCGTGGACATGCTCATCGGCCAGGACCTGCTGAATGCTCACTTTAACGTTCACCCTCGCCAGCCGACGTACCACATCAGCCCCTCACTGGTGCTCTTTCGCACCAAAATGGGACTAGCTTTCATGTGACAGTTTGATATGAAGAAGTTCAAACAGTGGATGATGAGTGAGAAGGAAGCTGAAGTAATGAAGAGAGCACTGTACTTCAAAAACCAGGACAAAGCGTTTAAGCAGTTTTTACCGGCTCATGAAAACGAACTATGCTGCATTTTGAAGCCCTTTGGACTTCTATTGAACTGGAAAGAATGCGCAGGTATGGAACACACTTTCGTCAGTCTGAATAAAGCATTCTTTAATTGTTTAAACAAATTTTTGTTTTTAGGGTGTTTTTTAGGAATTCCCTTATGTCTGATCATTTTTGACATCATCTTCGTTTGTTCTCTGCTCATCTGTCTCATTGCTTCAGTGCTCAAACTCATTATTTTCCCCACTTCCCTTTGTCTCACTGTCCCATCATCTGTACAGTCACTGTACACTGATTACCTGCTGTTGCCACTGCTCAAAATGACCATCGTTGTCATGTACGTTCAAAAAGCTTTCAGCAAACTTTTGGGTCACTTTTTTTTAGTAAATCACCTTAATTCGCTGTCCTACTGTGTTCCTCCACTGCTTCCGATCACTGTGAGGGCGCCCATCAACTCTTTAACCACCAGCACTCCCATCACTAAAACGGTAAACGCCTTCATCGATACCGGTGCCTCAAAATCCTGCATTAGCGCCACTTTAGCAAAAGAACTCAATCTGGCGGAGAAACCAGCTGAAGTGATACACTACGCTGGAGATGTCCAGGTGGAACTGGTGGACATTGAAGTCAGCGGGTTTCAACCTGATCAAAATCAGAACCACGAGGTAGTCTCCGCCCAGTTCACCCCTGTGCGCATTGAGCGTACTTTGATTGATATAACTAGCAAGACGAAGTACTGGCACAGCTCATCACAGCTGACCAAGATTGGCCGTCTAGTGGACGTACCAGTGGTGACAGTCGCTGATAAGGATCCTAATAACTTCTCGCCTTATGACATTCAGGCTGGTGGATTGATGATTGGCGCCGACCTCATTCCCTCGCTGCTGATAACCACTTCTGCCAGCCCTCGTGTCATTCCTATTACCTTCAATTTGAATGCAGTAGAGACCCGCCTGGGCTACTACCTGCAGGGTTCTCAGTGCAGCGCACTTGACTTCTTTTTCTGTTAATTTCAAGCCAAATTTTCTTAACATTTTCAAATAGTAAAATTGTTTAGGCAATCCAATTCATTTTGATTACTACATAGTATTCTGTTTAGTAGCAGTAATTATGTCGAGCTGACGCTGCAGGAGTTTTTCTGCACTTTATCTAAGTTTAAGCGCAGTATGGACTTTATTCCTCTTCAGAGAATTAAGCATTCTCGTACTTCTTACTTTTTTAACAGTGGAGTCCTGCAGAGAGGAGAAAAGTGTGTGTTTTAGTGCTTGTGTGATTGTGTTCTCCAGGGCACAGCACGTCCCAAAGGCCGCTGCTAACGGGCACTAGGTGCCAGTGCTAAATACTAGTGCTCAGTAAAACCTAGCTAGAGCCAGTTCGGTCCTGATTGCTTGTGAAACCTAGCCACACACAAAAAATATTCAGTCATAAAATCGAAAGGAGCAATCATGGCAAATGCCTGCGTTTTTTTTATTTGGAGCAGCTTTTTCAGACACCTGCACAACCTTTTTACAGTGATCACTTCATCACTCTCCTCCTTCTCATGGGCTCACCTTTTCTTCACTTACCTGGGTTTTCTCTGCTTTTCCAGTCCGGCTCACCAGTTGACTCGTTTGATGGGAAAGTACGCCGAGTCAATGGGTGCCGTGGCAGAGCCAGATCCTAATGATCAGAGCGACTGTGCACGTTTTCGGGCCTTAACAAAAAAGTTTTCTATTCGTCCTACGCTTCTTCTTCGTGCAGTCGTTCCTTCTACCGGATTCTCCGTCACCTTCCGCGGCCTGCTCGACACCGGAGCCACTTGCTCTGTCATCAGCCGAGATCTGGCCACAGTGCTCTTCGAGGAGGGAGGTGCCAGTTTTGAGTACATTTGGCCACAGTATTTTTTTGCCCCTTTTCATGAACGCCCACGGAGACTGCAATACAGAAAAGTTGTCGACGTAAAGTTGCAGTCAGTAGAAGACGAGACAACAGAGTGGACACTGCCTTCGATCCATGTGGAAGAATGCAAACCAAACATGTCGGGGTGTCATTTGCCCGTTGATTTGCTGGTTTCGAAAATGGCTTCACTGAAACTGCCTATAGTGTCCAGTGCTGGACTGGGAAGGACAATGTGGACTAAAAGTGAACAGCAGTAAGTTTTTAATTTTTTAATTTTTATTTTTAGTAAAACGTATTTTAATTTTTGACAAATTTTTCACTTTAACTTAAAAGTTTCGAGCACCGCGTGGACATGCTCATCGGTCAGGACCTGTTGAATGCTCACTTTAACGTTCACCCTCGCCAGCCGACGTACCACATCAGCTCCTCACTGGTGCTCTTTCGCACCAAAATGGGACTAGCCTTCATGGGACAGTTTGATACGGAAAAGTTCAAACAGTGGACAATGAGTAAGAAGAAGGCTGAGAAGGTGAGGAAAGCACTGTACTCCGAAAACAAAAACAAAACGTTGAAGATGCCTTCACCAGCTCAAGAAAACGATTTATGTCGCATTTTAGCACTTTCTGCACCGCCAATAAGCTGGAAAGAACGCGCATGTAAGAAACACACTTTTTCAATTTGTTAACATTTTTCGTTAATTTAAAATTTTTTTACAGGGTGTTTTTGTGAAGTTCTTTTTTTTCTGGTCATTTTTGGTATCACCTTCGCCTGCTCACTGCTCATCTGTCTCAATGTTTCAGTGCTCAAATTCCTCCTCATCCTCACTTCGCTTTGCTTCACTGTCCCATCTGCTGTACAGTCACTGTACACAGATCATCTGTTGTTGCCACTGCTCGATGCGACCGTCGAATCCAGATGGTTTCTAAAAATCTTCTTTGTCAAGTTGGGCTATTTTCTTGGGGTTCACCAGTGGCCAGTCAGCCACCTCGATTCGCTGTCCTACTGTGTTCCTCCACTGCTTCCGATCACTTTGAGGGCGCCCATCAACTCTTTAACCACCAGTCATACTCCCATCACTAAAACGGTAAACGCCTTCATCGATACCGGGGCCTCCGAATCCTGCATTAGCGCCACTTTAGCAAGAGAACTCAATCTGGCGGAGAAACCAGCTGAAGTGATACACTACGCTGGAGATGTCCAGGTAGAACTGGTGGACATTGAAGTCAGCGGGTTTCAGCCTGATCAGAATCAGAACCACGAGGTAGTCTCCGCTCCTTTCACAACTGTCCGTCTTGAGCGGACCTCCATTGATTTTAATGGCCAGTCTGCGTACTGGCACAGCTCATCACAGCTGACCAAGATTGGCCGCCTGGTGGACGTACCAGTGGTGACAGTCGCTGATAAGAATCCTAATAACTTCTCGCCTTATGACATTCAGGCTCATCAGTTGATGATTGGCACTGACCTCATTCCCTCGCTGCTGATAACCACTTCCGCCAGCCCTCGTGTCATTCCTATTACCTCCAACTTAAATGCAGTGGAAACCCGCCTGGGCTACTACCTGCAGGGCTCTCAGGGCAGGGCACTTGATTTATTTTTCTGTCATTTTCAAGCTAAGTTTTCTTAACATTTTCAACTAGTAAAATTGTTGAGACTTTTGATTTTTGAGACTTGAGACAATCCAACTCACTTTAATTAATACAGAGAGTTTTGTTTAGTAGCAGTAACCATGTCGAGCTGACGCTGCAGGAGTTCTTCTACACTTTATCTAATTTTAAGCACAGTTTGGACTCAGGGAATTAAGCATTCTCGTTTTTCTCACCTTTTCTCTCAACAGTGGAGTCCTGCAGAGAGAGAGAGAGAGAGAGAGAGAGAGAGAGAGAGAGAGAGAGAGAGAG
>JAALOO010001633.1_pt1 | contig 14511 bp, 21 predicted proteins | sample 7257641 | NCBI WGS metagenome assembly JAALOO01 (sample SAMN14085613, study PRJNA598686) | mite metagenome | biome: ENVO:01001000; feature: ENVO:01001002; material: ENVO:01001226; isolation source: single female mite from University of Michigan culture on fish food culture... ...
CTCTCTCTCTCTCTCTCTCTCTCTCTCTCTCTCTCTCTCTCTCTCTCACTCATTTTCGAAGTATATAAGTATACCTTCTGGACGTGCAGGCGAACACACGCTTTCCCGAAGTCGACATCTTCTTTGTTTCGTGCTCAGACACAACCAACAACAAAAAACAACAGAAAAATGTTCAAGGTGAGGAGGAGTTTTTGATGAAGAATTTTTTTGAAAAGTATCATCAATTTTCCTGTTCCCTGCTAGGTCCTCCTCCTCGCCACCGTCTGCGTGTACCTCGTCGCCGCCGCACCGGCCGCCGATGAGAAGCCAGAGCCGTACGCCTTCAACGTAAGAGATTTGAAGTTTTTCAAAAATTGCAAAAAAAACATTTTTACTTAAAACTTTTTTGAATCTTTAGTTTGAGTCCACCGACGAGGCCGGCACCAAGATTGCCCGCCAGGAGAGCGGCGACGCCAGCGGAAAGATTACTGGTAAGGATAGCTTTTTTTGAGATTTATTAAAAGCCATAAAACTAAAAATTTTTCTTTTGTACAACAGGCCAGTACAGCTACACTGACGCCAACGGTCTGACGCGCACCGTCAACTACATCGCCGACGATGATGGCTTCCGCGCCGAGGGTAATAAAAAAGTGATTCTAAATTTTATCATCATTTTATAACCTTTGTTTCTTTTCTTTATCAAACCAAAAACCTTTACAGTCCAGAGCAATGAGCCCGGTCTCATCTCCAGCGCCCCAGCCGCCGCCACCTACAACGTCCAATAACGATCGAGCAAATGAGAAAATAAAATTAAGAAGAGGTCTTCAAAACCATCTGAAGACCCTCAGCTAACGCAGCACTGCCACCCGTCCACACTTTCTTATCATTATTGTTATCTCTTTCTTTTTCTCTATCTCCTCTTCTTCTTCTTCTTTTTTTTCTAAGCAAGCAAACAGCAACCAGATCTAGATATTTCTTTTCTTCTTTCTTTTCTTTTTTCTTTATCTTTTTTTCCTCTTTTTCTTTCATCTTTTCAAAGGACTGTTTTTTTGCTCCGATGCTTCTCAGTACTTTGTGTTGAATTGAAGTGTCGTTGAGCAGCAGCTGTCCCAGTCAGTCAGATGTAGATTTTCAAGAGCAACAACATCAACAACAACAAAAAATAAAAAACTTTTAATTTCAAAGTCAGCAGAGTTTGAGAGTTTAATTGCATTCACAGTTTTGGCTTATCAGGAGTTTGCTGTTGGAGGTTAGCTCTGCTCAGAAAGTGTCCTCGTTTTTAATGGCTGTCCGCTCGCACACATAAACACACATTCCATTGGCATTTATGATGTTTATCAAGTAGTAAAAAGTACACAGTTTATTTCATTTTATGTTAATCAAAATTATGGGTGTAAAAATCTCTTTGTGCTCGCCATAATAGCAATCTTTTCTCTAACTTTTTTGTATTTTTTTGTGTCAATTTTTTGCTGTTATTTTGCAAACATTATTACAGTCGTTTTGATTATTTTGAACTTTTTATTAAAATTTTTGTTGACTGATGGAAGATTATTTTATTGAAAATTTTGAAGAGGTAAGTAAAAGCAAATTTTTAGATGTTTAAATATTTATTAAATTGACAATGCTTTTGTAGGTGTGGATAAATCATCCAAGTTTTATTTTAAAGCTAAATGACTTTGAAACCATTTTGAAAATTTTTTCATCTGATAAACTAAAAAATGAAAATCAATTCACCATTTGGCAAGTGATGCACGACTGGATAAAATTTGACACAGTTAATCGATTGAAATATTTTGAACAACTGCTCAAAAATGGTCTTTCATTTGATAATTTTCCACAGCAGTTTGTTGAAAGTTACATCTTTCGAAGTGATATATTCAAAAAACTTTCACTTGAATTTCAAAATAATATAAAAGATTATGTAAATAAAAAACCAAAACCACTGCTTGTTTGCATTGATAAAGCAAATGGTTTAGTTGAAATCTATGACCCCCAGCATAACAGTTGGCACACATCCCCAGTATCATTACCCCTGCCAAAAACACAAACAAATTATCGACTTTCACTGCTTGGCAGTATGCTGTACGCATTTAGTGGTATAGATGATAAGACGAATGCCACCAATGAGATGTGGAGTCGTGACCTGAGTGATCCCTCGTCTCAGTGGACAGCCAGAGCAGACATGAAACAAAGCAGATGGTGCTTTTGCAGTGTCGTCCTCAATGACACTATCTACGCTCTAGGTGGCAAAAACTATTACAATCATTATCTCCGTAGTTGTGAACGCTACGACCGTCAACTGAATGAGTGGTCAACAGTGGCAGACATGAAAAGTGGCCGTGATGGTGCCTCAGCAGCAGTCATCAATGGATGCATCTATGTTGCTGGCGGATGGAATAGAGGAGTTTTCAAGTCAGTTTCTAAGTACTGCCCTGAGACTGACACCTGGAGGGAGGTGGCACCGATGACCACGAAACGCTATGTCTTTTCCCTGACCCCCTTTGCCGGTCGTCTCTGGGCCATAGGGGGTAAGGGTGGTGACTTTCAGCCATTGAGCAGTTGTGAGTCCTACGACCCAGTGACTGACACCTGGCGAGAGGAGGCACCGATGAAGGGGGTGAGATGGAGACATGAAGCAATTGAATTCAATGGGGAACTGTATGTCGTCAATAGATTTGGAATTTACGGTAAGATAACGTTAATGGAAAAGTCCTTTTTCAACGAAAAACATTTAATTTAAATTTTGTGTTAGATTCAATTGTCGTCGAGAAATATGCGCCAGCTCATGGATGGGTGAAGGATAATACTATTAAAAATGCCAAAAATCCTGAACTGCTGATCATTCCAAAAGAATGTTCGCACATTTTTAAGACTTTTGAAAGACTTTAATATTTAGATTTTTTAAAATTAAAGTCAAAAACTTGTATTTTTAAATTTTTTAAATTAGATGTCGCTCTTTTCGACGTCAAAATGAAAAAAATCAAAAGTCATTAGAGTAAACGCAGAAAAAAGGCGTTGAAAGGTTAATTAACAATTTAGGGTAAAACACATTCTAACACATTTTATTTTTTAATTTTTGTGTTTCCCAATAAAACAATACACTTGAAAAACAAAACAAAGTATCCATTCTTTTTCTCAATTAGCCGACTTTTGTGCTAGCTTTCACTATTACTTCTCAAAAAGTAAAAGTGTCCGAGCTAATAATTACTGGTGCGGCATTTCCCTAGCTAAAAATGTTGATCACTACAAAAAAAACAATTTCACTTTTTCCACAGTAGAAGCGAAAGGCAAGGAGGGGAAAAAGGCAGTCGATATCTCGGCGCAGTCATCTTCATCAGCAGAGGCTGCATCAGCTGAGTAGCTATTAGTTACTACCAGCCCGAAACTCAGTGCAGTCAGTGTCTGTATCCTCATCACCATCATCATCACCGCCATCAACGGGAGGGAAAAAATCACCGCAAAGATAGATCAATCGATAAGAGCTCAATCGGTGTCTGCTGTTGCTGACCAAAAACAAAACGAGAAGGCAAGAGAATAGGTAGCGGTGGTGGCGGTGGTGGCGGTTCTCCGCCTTGAAGTGCTGATGGCCCAGTTTTTATTTCTCCTCTTCTCAGCGTTTGACTTCTGGCGAGTTTGGCCGCTTCCAAGCTTGAGAAAAGAGAAGACGGACAAATGCAGACGGGCAGATAAACTGGCTCTCTCTTCTCTTTTTCTAACTTTTAGTTTTCGTTTTCAAGTTTTCTCTTTCTCTTTCCTTCTTTCTCCGGCTATCTAAAAATGTAGCCCATCTGAAGGTGTGTTTGCCGCCAAACTGTCCGCTCTGTGTGATCGAACTGTTCGTCTCTTTTTCCTCTCCTCTTAAAAAGTGGTTCTTCGGACAGATCTTAGATTTTGCCTCTCCCCAGGTACTTCTCCTTCTTTTCTATGCTCGGTATATAAAGTGAAAGTCGTCCGGGTAGCAGGGCTAGTGCCTCTCTTCAGTTTGTGTGTTTCCCTTCTGTCGCCGTCATTTTAGTCCGTGATTTGATTTTTTCTTCTTTTCTTTTTCTAGTGATTTGTGAGGTCTTAGCATGCAAAAGGTATTACTGATTTTTCACTTTCAACTTAATCATCTGATTTTCTTCCACTTCTTCATCATCTGAGCCAGTGTTTCGTGTACAATCCTATCATCGATCACTAAATCTTCACCCTATCTTTGCAGATCACCCTCGTCTGTCTCGCCGCCGTTCTCGGCCTCAGTCATGGCGCCCCCTACTCGGGCTATGGTGGCGGTGGTGATTCGGGCTCCGGTGGACTCTCCTTAGGAGGTTATGGAGGTGGTGGAGGTGGCGGTGGATCTCAGGATTATGGCCTCGGTGGAGGTGGAGGAGGTGGTGGTGGAAATGGCCAGCAAGTCCTAGAAGTCTCCCCCGAGCAACTGCCCGTGCAGGTGCACTTTCGAACTGCGTCCAGCCGAGTGAACGTTCAGCAAAGCCACAATCCGAGCATGGCGCCCAAGACGGAGTTTGCCTCCTTCCAGGATGAGCCCCATCGGGTGAGTGTAGATTATCAACTGAAAAAAGAGGAGTTTGATAACTTTAAAGCTATTATTTAGGTCGTCCACGAGGTGGTCAAGCCCGTCATTCAAGAGGTAAACGATTGATTCTATTAACTTACACTTTTGCTTATCAACCGCCTTATCAACTCTTTCCACTTACCAGGTTCGAGAGATCATTCAGCCGTACAGGCGCGTGACACAGGAGATCAGACCCGTGATCGAGGTAAGAAGATGATAATTAGATTAAAAACTTCGGTTTTCTATAATGAAAACTTTTGCAGGAGGTGCACACTGTCGTCCACAAGGGCGAGAACCGAGGTCGAGGAGGCGGCGGCGGCGGAGGCTCTGGATCCGGTCTTCAGAAGGGCGGCGGCGGCGGAGGATACGGCGGACAAATGGGCGGACAGTCCTACAAGTCAAAGGCGTAAAGAAAAGAAAAAGACTTCATAAAAAATCCATCGCACAACCCTTGATTATTTGGTGAAAGTTATCATCATCATCTTATTATCACTCGAGTGCCACCACAAAGATCACCACTAGACAAAGAAGAGAAGATTTCAAGTCTCATTAAACATTTTCCTCTCATTTTTGTACAAAACTTTCTGGGGAGCTTCCAGAAACGATATCATATTAAATAAAAAGCCGTGTAAAAACTGATCCCTTTCTTGTGCATTGAGCTTTGCAAACGTTTTTTCTTCTTCTGATTGAAAGTTTGTGTCCGATGGCAAAAGAGAGGTCTTCCCTCTTTCGACTTTCTTTGCTGTGTGATCGACTGTGTGGAGGCGCCAAAAATAGCCTTCTCGTTCGTCTTCGTTTTCGTTCGCTTTCACCTCCGTCCATCACCACAGGCGTAAACTAGTCCAGTGCGCGCGCGGGCTATTTATATTGTTGCACTCTCTCCGTTCGGTATTGACTGCTTATCAACCCGCTATGATTGTGCTCAAAGGCGAGAGCGGGTGGCGAGAAGAAGAAGAGCTCCTCGTAGACTTTGACATAACAACACACTCAGTCACTCAGAAACAGAAAAACACAACTTGAACTGCTATATTTGTCCTAATGGCAGCGGTGGTAACGGCGGGAGAGAAGTACTCTTTCGAAGAAGGTGGAGAAGGTGGCATCGATTGACGTTGATGGCTGCAGGTCGTCTGAGGAGTAGTAGGCAGGTTCAGTTTTTTGTTGCTATTGCTGCTTCATTAGTTGCTGCTAATTGTTCTCCTCGTTTACTAATGAGAAGAGTTGGTGGCCAATGGCTATATTATCTTCCTCTGCTCCTCCTGACGACGACATTGTCTTGTTCTGGGTACTACATACTGTACTTTACTGCCAACGATGATGATGTGACCTTTGCGGGCGATGTATTTTGAACTAGATTCCACCTGCCAATGAGAGCAACAGGTAATGGCAGCAAACGTAGGTTTTTTTCTCTAAGCCTGCCCGGTTGTAAATCAACTTCACATCTCTCTTCTCTTAACTCTTAACTTGTAGATCGGGCGTCGGTCGTGAATTACCATTGTCGTCGATGGTGATGGCAATGATGGCGACATACTGCTGAGAATTGAAAGTGGTCCTATTTTTGGCACTCAATGGGCTTGGAAACTGAGTCACTTGCACGCTGTGTGTGGTCACCGGGTAAATGTAGAAACCCTTTGTAAGAAAAAGATAATGGAGTTGCTCACGAGGCAAAGAGGAGGTGGAGGATGATAAGTTGATAAGCTCCGCTGATCAGATGAGATGAGGTGGAGGGGGCCTTGGAATATTTCTGCCCTTGTTGATCACAGCGAAAGAGTGAGAGATTACGAGATGACGAGGTGGTGGTGGTGGATTATCATCGGTGTTGCAGGTGTTGCAGGCAGGCACCGGTCTCTGCAGGAGCAAAACAGTTCCCTTTCATTACCATTCTTCATCCTTTCTTTGGTGGCAGTGACAGCACAGGTTATAACTAAACTTGCTGTTGGCCAAAGAAAAACGGCTTCAAAAGTGGGAAGCAAAACAACAACAAAAACAACAAAAGAAGAAGTTGCCAATTTTGAACAGTAGCAGCGGTGACAAAGAAACTCATAAAGATTTGTTTCTGAACCAAAAGTTTTTCCCCATTGTACACCGCTTGGTGATCTATTGACCTGTTGTTCTGCTTGTTTCTTTCTTTTTCATTTTTTGCTGCAATCGCTTTCCATTTCCACTTTTTCTTCTTCTTCTTCGCCTGCTCTGATTTTTTTACACTGTGCGTGCTCGGGGATCAACAACTGTATCAAATATGTCCAGCCACTGCTGCTACTTTTTTCTGCCCAACTTTCGCTTCCTTGGTCGATATCTGCAGTTGCTGCTACTGCTGCTGCTGTTTTTAGTTCCGGAACGGGGCACTTTCTTCTTTCTTCAGCCGTCTTCGAAGTCGTCGTCTTCGTCGTCTTTCGGCGCAGTGGAAGGCAGCTGCATTAGCAGTCAAGATGATATCGAGTACTTCTTTGCGCTGAAGACTAACGCCAGCTACTGGAAGTGGATCAAGCCAAACGGTAAGTGGTGGTGGTGGTGGTGATACTACTAAATTACATTAAACTGATTGTGAGATGGCGGCGGAGATGATAGGGCGAAGATAATTTTAATGCCGATGACATCCTCGTAGTAGTAAAATATTTTGACCACGTCTTTCATCAGCTGATTTTTGTTTCGATGTTTTCTTCCTCCCCCACCAGGGCAAGCCACAACCAACGTGACGGTGTCGGCGCAGCTGAATCGAGTCGCCTTTTACAATGACGTCGACTCGACCTTTGACATTCAGCTGCTGCTGGAGCTGCAGTGGCTCGACGACCGCCTCACCTTCCTTGGAAATGAGTGCAACAAGACGAACAAAGTCAGTGTAACGCTCGCTGAAGATGGATCTACAGTCGAGAAGGTGATTGAACTTGTGGGGGACTTTACCATCGAGGGCAACGAGTGGCACTTCTCCAAGATATGGTCACCGAAACTGAGGATAGCGCGAAATAAGGACGCAAAGGGATTGGACGCCTCGGTGATGTTCCTCCGCATCAACTCCACCGGACATGTGAGGGTGAGGATGAGGTAAGAGGTTCTATTGTGTTGTTTACTGTTTTGACACTTTTGTTTCCATTTTTCACCCTCTTCTCAGGAGCAACGTCCACCTCTTCTGTCCGATGGACTACCGAAAGTACCCCTTCGACTCTCAGAGTTGCATCATCAAGATCGTCTCCAACGATCTGTCCGCTGAGAAGCTGATGCTTCGGTGGACGGAGGACGAGCGGGCGCAGCTGACCATCGACGACAACATGTACATCAGCAGTCACTCGCTGGAGTTCTACTCGATGAGCAGCGGGACTAGTCGGGTGAAGGGCGAATGGTAAGTGAGTTTCGAAGAAAAGTTTATCATCGGGTTCTAAATCACAGTTCTTCTTTTTAGTTTCAGCGACCTCTCCATTGAGCTGCACTTCAAGCGCCAATGGGGCCACTACATGCTGACCGTCTTCTTCCCCAGCATGCTCATCGTCGCCACCTCCTGGCTGTCCTTTTGGGTGGAGATCACCTCCCCGCCCGCCCGTATCACCCTCTGCGTCACCACCCTCCTCGCCCTGGTCACCGTCTCGAAGGACGTCCAGGCGGACCTGCCCAAGGTGCCCTACATCAAGGCCACCGACCTGTGGTTCGCCGGCTGTGCTGGTAAGAGTGGTTTGTTGTTTATCTTTTTGCTGATTTTGAAGTTCTATTTTCCCCAGTGTCCATCTTCCTCTCCCTCATCGAGTACATCATCGTCGCGTACACCTTCCGCGCGGAGAGCAAAAAGTACAAGGAGCGGAAGAAGATGAAGCGCAGCTTGAGTTCGATTTCACTCTCCAGTATGGACACGACGGCAGCGGCCGCCGTCTCCTCCTTCGCCAAGCTCGACTCTTCGGCCTTTCTCTCGCCAATGGTCAGTGCAATGAAGTGCTGATCACGATTATTGATCTCCATTTGATTTGCTTTCTTTCTCTCTCTCTCTTTCTATCAATCACCTGTCCAATTTGAAGTGGTAATGCACGTGATTGAAGGTTTTAGGAAAGAGAGTGAAAGACGGGGGCAATTTATTTGGATCAGTGCAGGAGATTAATTAATACGTAGTTTTTGCGTTGATTTATTTCCTTAACATCTCAATTTTTGTTTTCTATTTTCAGGAGTACGACCGCTTCAGCAGCCGTCGCTCTTCCAACATCAGCCTCCTTCAGCACAGTCACAGCCACCCGCAAAACTCCCATCACCACCATCATCAGCATCATCATTATCAACAGCACCAAAGCCATCACCACCAAAACAATTCCAATTCCCATCATCACCCTCAGCCTCTGGGAGGCCTTCAGCAGCAGCGAAACTCCCTGCCTACCTCCACGCCGTCAGCCCTTCCCCCACCACCCCGCATTCACTTTACCTTTTCACCCCCTGAGTCTCCGAGCGCCGTCACCGGCGGCATCACCGATTCAACACTGAACCTGCTGTCACCCCTTGAGTCACCCCCGTTCCCCTATACGCTGAAGGACACGCCGCAGGAGGTGGCCGAGTCGATCGACCGCAAGTCGCGCATCATCTTTCCCTTCATGTTCGTCCTCTTCAACCTCATCTACTGGAGCTACTACAACTGAACAGTTTTTTAGTTTAGTTGACAAAACGTCAGACGTGTTCTCCACTCGCCATTTTCCTCCTCCATCTTCCTCGCTTTTTTGCAGCAATCGTCGCAGGCGAGCAGCAACAGCAGTGCTATCATCTTCTGCGATCTTCGTCTTTTCTGAGTCTTTTCCTCTCCACAGTTTCTGCTTTTTTCTTATCGTACGATCTCGAAGTTGATGCTGATGATGATGTGGAGGCAAAAGAGGCAGCAGCAGTAGTCGATGACAATAAACTAAGACAAGAGAGTTAGTGAGTGAAAGTACCACCAATAAAAAACCGAAAAAGAGTATTAGGCGAGTAAAGTAAACTGTGAACTGTGCGATAGCAAGCAAGTACACTCTTCTCTAAGCTAAACACTAAACTTGCGATAAGATTTTGGTGATGATAAGTGTGGTGACTGGTAGTGGCTGATTGTGGTAGGCAATACTATTTCTCTGGAGGTAAAATTCCAAACTGGCTGGCTGTCTGCTTTCAGTCTGCCTGCATGTTCTTTGTGTGTTTACGTATTGCCACTGTGTGTGTACTGACCATCGAGCCGATCGAGCCATCGTTTCATGTAATAAAATCTAAATCGAAGATTGCAGTAGCTTGCCGTGGTGCACCACGAACTTATCACCGTTTCCCCCGTCGCGATCGTTTCATCGCACTCACGTGCAATCAAAGAAAGTGTCGGCAGAAGCAGCAGCAGCAGCCTCAGGTTCATAAGCCTGTTTTCTTCTTCACTTTTGCAGTTGATTGAGTCTGAACAGCTGCTGCTTGGTCTGTTCACACGTGTGAAGTTTTGCCTTCCTTTTCTACTTTCTTTGCTTCCTTCAAAAGGTGACGACAATAGAAAGCAGGCTGACCTCTGTTTACAAATACGGAAAAGAACAATTTCAGCATGGAATGCCAAACCGTCCTGGGGTCTCACGTGGCCAGGTCGTTCATGTAAGTGCAGTACAATGTTTTCCTTATGATCTCTTTAATTACTCTTTCTAATTTTTTTCCCACCACCACCACCAAAACAGTGAAGACCTGAAGACGCACGTGAAGGAGAACAACCTCCAGGTGAAGCTCGTCTCCTTCCTCGCCAACGCCGACCCCAGCGCCGAGCAGTACGCCGAAGTGACCAAGCGAAGTTGCGCCCAGTCGGGCATCACCTTCGAACTTCGAAAACTGAACCGAGAGGCGCTGGAGGAGGCGATCATAGCGGCGAACGACGACGACTCCATTCACGGCATCCTCGTCTACTACCCGGTCTTCGGCGGCGGCCACGACCAGTACATTCAAAACTGCGTCGACCCTTTTAAAGATGTGGAAGGCCTGTGTCACCTCTTCCGCTTCAACATGTACCACAACATTCGGCACATTCACGGGCGGAAGGACCTGAAGCCGGTCATTCCCTGTACGCCGCTGGCTGTGATCAAGGTACAAGAGGGGGTGAAAATTTGTACGACATTTTTTATCAGCCATTTTCTCTAGATTTTAGAGTACTGCCAAGTGTACGACGAGGACGCCCCCTACGGTAATCAGCTGCACGACAAAACCGTTACCATAATCAATCGAAGTGAGGTCGTGGGCAGACCGCTGGCCGCCCTGCTCGCCAACGACGGCGCCAAGGTCTACTCGGTGGACATTGCCGATGTCCTGCTCTTTCACCGCGGCCACAATCTGCAGTTCAACAAGTACCGCGTGGAGGACTGTCCGGGGCTGAAGGTGGAGGACGTCCTGCCTCGCTCCGACATTGTCATCACCGGAGTGCCCAGTCCCAACTATCGAGTTCCGATTGAGCTGCTCAAAGGTTTGCAAGAAAAAGGAGTTTGTTTTGATGGAGTTTTGCTAATCAAACTTCTTTTTCCCCCCTGTAGACGGAGTCGTCGCCGTGAACTTTGCCTGCGCCAAGAACTTTGACGCCGAGTCGATCAAGAAGAAGGCCTCCCTCTTTGTGCCCACCATCGGCGCGGTGACCACGGCGATGCTGCAGCGAAACTGCGTCCGCCTCTACAAGTACAGCCAGAAGAGCATCAACTCGAGAACGGTGAGGCCGATTGGGGCGAAGAGGAAGACGTCGCCGACCATTGCAACAGATGCTGCAGCAGCAGCAGCAGCAACAACGACGTCTTCAGCGACGTCTTCAACGACGACGACAACGCCGACGGCACCAACAACAGTCAAAGCAGAAAACGGTGGCACCTGTTGATGTCATCTTTGTACACTGAAAAAATCTTTTTCCTCTCATTTCACCCATTTATTTACTTTTGGATTGTTGGCTCGATAATCTCTCTATGCTTAAATACTCTCCTAATTTGTTTTTATTATTGCACTTTCTCCACTACTTTGCTAATTTTCACCTTCACTGGTGCTGAAGGTGGTGGTGGTGGTGGTGATGGACGACTTCCTTAATGTCCTCTCGGTGGTGGTGGTGGTGATAACTACTGCTGCTGCTGCTGTACACAGCTCCGTTTGTACACTCTATCGGTACCTGTTCGTTGTACGAGTGGACCACGCTCATTGTTGTTGAGGAGTTGAGCTGTTGCTGCTGGTGCATGTAAGAAAGTGAAGAGGAGTTCATTAGCGGCTGAAGTTGTTCTTCGTGGCTGTTGTGCTGGTGATGGTCTGACATTGACTGCTGCTGCTGCTGCTGAAAAGTGTTTGCTGAAAAGTCGTAGTACTGCAGATTGTAGTCAAAGGTCTTCTGGTGGTGGTGATAGTGGTTCTCAGAGACTTGAGTTGAGCTGTGCTGATCAGACTGTTGATTCGGCTGCTGCTGCTGCTGCTGCACCAGTTCACCCGAGCAAACGTCGTGAACTCCATTGACCAGTTGAAAGCACTGCGAAGACTGGTTCAGTTGATTCATCTGCTGCTGCTGTTGCTGCTGTTGCTGCTGGAGATTAGAATCGAAAGAAGAGGACTCTTGTTGAGGAATAAGAGGAAGTTGTTGCTGCTGCTGCTGTTGGGAAACTCCTGAAGAGTTTACTGATCCAATCTGCTGCTGCTGCTCCACCACTGAAGTGCTCAAAATGGTCTGATTCGCTAGCCGCATAATGCCACTGATCTGTTGCGTTTTCCGTTGTCGCTTTCGAATCCAGTCCTTGCGCATGGAGACGGGTCTACAGACAAAAAAAATGAAAAACATTCCCAATTTTTTGTCAAACTATTTCCATCCCTTTCTAACTTACCTCTTCACCCCATTCAGTCGGTAGTAGAGGCCACAGGCGTTGCAGATCGATTCACCCTCCGGCGTCCGCCGCCACATTGAGGTAATCTTCGTGGAGCAATTGACACAGCTGAGGCCCATCTTCCGTGCCGAGGAAAGGAGTTTTCGCATATTGGGGAGAAAGGGCCGGTGGAAGCCATTGACGCGGAAGTAGATGCCGCAGGCGTTGCACAGGTCATGGTCGTTGTACTTGCGCCAAAGGGGCGTGTCGTTGACGCCGCAGTTGGCGCACTCCTTGTACTCGGTACTTTGTACCACAACGGCTGCTGCTGCTGCTGCTGCTGCTGAAGAAGAAGGTGGTGAGGAAGTTCTGGTCTTACAGCTGTTGTTATTTGCCACTAGATTCGGTTCAGCTGAGGCAAACAGTGCAAATGATGGTGGTGATGATCCTGATGGTGAGAAAGCTGCCGTTGCCACTGTCCGATGAGCAGCACCAATGACTGGTTCAACCGAAGCAGTATCCATCGGCAATCAATCCTAAGCACGGTAATCTAGAACACTTGTTTTCTCTCTGGTTAGCCTCTGCCGACCAACTGTCACTAGCTGAGATTCGGATACGAAGCTTGTGCCTCTCGGAGTGCCCAGTCTATCTAATTTTATATGAAAAAACAAATATCGTCGTCTGAAGAAGCTACCAAACACTGTGATGCTGGAGGAAAAAGAGGCGATGAAATGCCGCTGCTGCTGTGTATGCATTGCACTGGCTGCTACCACCACCACCTTTTTCTATCCTTATTGTCTTTTTATCTTAATTTGGTTTTCACCTGCTCAGGTAGGCGCACTACTTGCTTTGTTTTTACTTGCAAGGGCTATTAAGATTAGGCGGCCAGGGCTGCGAGTGGACGTCAGCTTTATTTGGAAGTTTGGTTTTATTATTATTTGGCCGATGCCAGGTTTCTCAACTTTGACTCAACTTTCTCTTCAATTTTTATTTCCTTTCAGTATTTTTATTTCGGCAAAATAAGCCTGGCCTGAGAATGGAATCAGCTGAAACAGTTGATCAGAATTAAATCAGAAGTTTGTTTAAAAATTGAAAGTGAGAGATGAAGCAGTTACTACTGCAAGAGAAAAAAGGACACCAGAGTAAGAGAAGGCAACATACTTTATTATTACAACTATCAAGTAAGACAAATGATTACAAAAGTGTTCTTTCAGCACTGCTCACTGGCTGACTGGAACAGCAGTTTCTCGGCAGAAATGCACTCTTTATTTGTGTCCAAGATGAGTCGATTCAGCGAGACACCGGAGTGGAGGGTGAAGAGAGAAGACTGGAGGCAGTTTATAGCCTTCGATGAGTTGAGAGGTGACGAGTTTCCAATGATGTGACGGTTGATCTTAACTCCACAGCTACCACAGCTGAACCACTCGATGAAAATGCTTTGCAGGTTGGGCATCGTCACCGGCAGATTCAACCACTGCACCTCAGAGTGAGCGGAGATGGTCAGGCTCAGTTCAAGAGCTCTCACAGTGTTCAGCTGAGCCAGTGGACGTGCTTCTGGTGGTAACTCCTTGCCACTCCTCAAACTTACCCCCAATCCCAAGTGGACCAGCTGATGAAGTTGAGAAAAGGAAGTGAACAGGGGTACAATTTCAGTAACGGTAATGTTCCAGATAGAGAGGGAAGTGAGAAAGCGAAACTGACTGCAGAGGAGGGGCACAGGGTGTAGCGTGTGACGGGTGTAGTCAAGATAACTCTCTCCGAAGCGAACAATGCGACTGTGCAGTGGCTGGCTGAGGCTGAACAGAGCTTTGGTATTGTCGGAGATGAGGTGAACTTGAAGGTCGGCATTGTCAGTGGCATACCGCTCGAGGGAACGCAAAAAGGGGCGCAGGTTAAAAGATTGGAAAGCCACTACTTTCAGCTGGGCGAGTATGGGTAGATCGGGAAGGCCGGTTTGGCTATACCAGTCGAGGGCCAGGTACTGCAGAGCAGTGAGACCGTTGATGGCGGTGACCAGCTCACGACTCTGTTGACCGTCAAGCCACATTTTTGTCTGATCCACCATGAAGTGGGTCAGTTGGCACTGCCACTTGGGATGCTGCAGAAGGGGCATCAGGTAGTGACTGTAGTGTGTGATGAACTTTAGGTCAGTGACAGCGGAGAAAATGTAGACAATCTGCTCGGTGGTCGCAGTGTCAATCTGTTCTATCG
>JAALOO010001634.1_pt1 | contig 14506 bp, 15 predicted proteins | sample 7257641 | NCBI WGS metagenome assembly JAALOO01 (sample SAMN14085613, study PRJNA598686) | mite metagenome | biome: ENVO:01001000; feature: ENVO:01001002; material: ENVO:01001226; isolation source: single female mite from University of Michigan culture on fish food culture... ...
TGACTGCACTACTGTTTGTCGTTGAGTTTGGAGGTAACGTTCTCCGCTGGATTGGTCTAGGCCGGAGGTACTACACGAAAAAAAATCGAATCGACGGCAAATGCGTGATTATTACGGGCGCCAACTCGGGCATTGGAAAGTACACTGCTATGGAGCTCAGTCGACGAGGTGCCAAGGTACTGAAACACAGTGTTGTCGTTGATCACCTCACATCATTACCTTCTGATCACACACTTTCAGGTAATCATGTGCTGCCGCAGTGAAAGCAGTGGTCGACAGGCAGTGAACGACATAAAACGGCGCCACCCAGAAGCCTCACTGGAGGTGATGCAGCTCGATTTGGCCTCACTCGCATCGGTGAACCGATTTGCCGACCAACTGATTAAACAGGTGAAAACAGTGGACATTCTGGTGAACAATGCAGGCGTGATGATGACTCCAGCCAGTAAATCGGCAGACAACTTTGAACTGCAATTTGCCACCAATCACTTAGGTTTGTGTGTTTATGGGTATTAGTTGCCTACTGAGTTATAATCAAACCGCTGATTGCAGGGCACTTTTTGCTGACACAAAGACTGTTGCCGCTGTTGGCAAACTCCTCTGATGGACGCATTCTCAACGTCAGTTCGGTGCATCATGTTCGTGGTCAAATCTTCTTCGATGACATTAACTTTGAGAAACCGGGCAGCTACGATCCAGTGGAGGCGTACTGTCAGAGTAAAATGGCTAATGTTCTCTTCAGCAGAGAACTGGCTCGACAGCTGCGACTTCAGCCCAAGTATCGGTCAGTGAAGAGCTACGCACTCAATCCGGGCACCATCAACACCAACCTGACCAGACATGTCACTGGAGGTCGCCGGGTGATCTTTGATCTCATTGGGACACTCTTCAACTTGGACATCAAAACGGGCACACAGACAACTCTTTACTGTGCATTAGAACTCTCGCTGGTTGATCAGTCTGGTCATTATTACAGGTAATCGGGATAACTAATTTCCAATAACAGCAATTTTTCTAACTCTTTTCAACAGCAATTGCAAACGCGATGAATGCATTTTCAGAGAATCAAAAGACGATCAGGCAGCAAAACGGTTATGGTCTGTGAGCTGCCAAATGGTGGGCATTGGGGAAGACCAGTTCTGGACTCAATAAAACTTCAGAGTTTTAACGAAATGCTAATGTACTAGTAGTGCACTTACTGGTGGCGAATAAAATGACATTGCAGTACAGACAGTGTGACATTGTACAAATTGAACTGCCTCAGGCATCAGGAGGAGTCTGTGCTGTCTGCTGATAAGTCATTATGCAGCGTCGATTGGAGTGAGCTGTATAAAGTGGCTCCTCTTTCCATGCGCACATCACATGTGGTCTTCACTTCTGTGGATACTACCCAGCAGCTGATCGAGAGTTTGCAGTCACACAGTTAAATTGCTCCCAAACAGAACAGTTCTCAAGAACTACCGTAAAAATATGGTGCACACTGCAAAAGCTGAACAGCCACTTCTCTTCACTCCACTTCGCATTGGAAATGTGACGCTGAAGAATCGCATCTGCATTTCGCCGATGTGTCAGTACTCCTGTGAGGATGGCTTCGTTACCGACTGGCACCTTGTCCACCTGGGGGCAAGAGCTATTGGTGGTGCTGCTCTGGTGATGATGGAGGCAACTGCTGTAGAGGAAAGAGGCCGAATCAGTCAGTTCTGTCCGGGCATCTGGAAGGATGTGCACATTGAGCCGATGAAGCGAATCTGCCAGTTCATCAAGACGCAGAACTGCATTCCAGCTATTCAGCTGGCTCATTCAGGACGCAAGGGAAGCACCTTTCCGCCGTACATCAGCCGAGATGCTCTGCCAGTCGACCAGGGCGGCTGGGATGACATCATCGGTCCCAGTCCAATTGGTGAGTTTTGAGGTGTCACGTGTAAACCAGTAGTAACCACAATTTTTAATCACCACAGCATTTGGCGCAGGCAATGACCGAGTGCCGAAGGAGGCCTCACTTGAAGACATAGCCGCTGTTCGCCGAGCCTTTGTTGCCGCCACAAAGCGAGCCATTGAAGCGGGCTTTCAGGTCATTGAGCTTCACTTTGCTCACGGCTATCTGGTGCACTCCTTCTTGTCGCCCTACTCCAACAAGCGAACCGATGAATACGGAGGTACATTTGAGGGAAGAACGCGATTGGCAGTTGAACTGGTTAGAGACGTCAAGTCGGTTCTGCCAGAAGACTTTCCTCTCTTTGTTAGAATTTCTTGCACCGACTACCTTCCTGAAGGTGAAGGCTGGGACTTGGAGCAATCAGTTGAGCTAAGTAAGATTTTGAAACAGCTCGGAGTGCATCTGGTTGACTGCAGCTCGGGTGGAAATGTAGACAAGGCAAAGAATTATTTCGCCTACAATAATGTGGACCAGATTTCAATGGCGGAGACCATACAGCGAAAGGCAGACATTCCTACTGGAGCAGTTGGTGGAATCATATCTCCGCAGTTTGCTGAGAGCATTCTCGTTGACAAAAGAGCTCAGCTGATATTTCTAGCTCGCATTTCACTGGACGATCCAAACTGGCCAATTCACGCCGCATTCGAGTTGAATGCACCTGGACAGCAGACAATGCCACTTCAATACGGCTGGTCCATCGGCGAGGTGACCAGTGGCCGGTGGCGGCAAACAGCACTGCCGGAGAGAAACAGCAAACAGCTGGCCAGTCGAAAGAATGATGACTGATCATGTACTCAGTTTATTCGTAACGATAAGACAACAAAATAAAATTCTTTTTGACCAAATCTGTGAATTTTGAAATGCGCTGTACACTTTTTCTGAACACACTAATTACATTAGACCGCCACTGCAACCACGCGAGCCAAACAGTTTTCTGCCGGGCACATTTTGTTGTTGTCTATCATCGCTTTTTTCAAATCGGAATTTACTGCATTTGAAATAAACATGGTAAGCTGGTTATTGTTTGCTGAAAGAATACTTTGCTTACGCTGTTTTTTTTATGCAGGCATCAGGCGGTGACAAGCCCAATCAGGGCGATAAGAAGAAGAAGGAATCAATTGTCGACCTGGGAAAATACCTGGACAAGCCGATTCGCGTAAAGTTCCAAGGTGGTCGTGAAGGTAAACACATTGATGTTTGCAACTCTGATAAGTTTAATTTTAACTTCGTTCATTCACACACTCAGCAACGGGAGTATTGAAAGGCTACGACACTCTGCTGAACATCGTGATTGATAGCACTACCGAATATTTGCGAGGTAAATCTGTCGGATCAGGAAAGATCTAAATAACAAGCAAATATCCCATTTGTTGTAGATGCCGATGATCCCTGTAAGGTAACCGATGACTCGAGACAACTCGGCTTGGTCGTATGTCGAGGAACGACCATCATCGCCATCTGCCCTGTTGATGGAATGGAAATGATTGCAAATCCCTTCATTCAAAACGAATAGCATTTTTTTAGAAAGTTATGAAAAGCATTTTGGTTTAATTTGTCTTCATCAAGAATTGTAAAATACATGATTGAATAAGTTCACATATAAATTTCCATTAAAGGGAAATGTTGCCCAAATTCACTCTGATTGAATGCGTTATCCATTTGACCTCCTTCGACGGCTGCTGCTTATCGCCAAATTCGTGCTGCGGATTCAAAGGCGTCGGTATTGTGTAGACATAATCGTGCTTCATTCTAAACTCCACCACACAGTCAACCTCTCCTTTGGTGGGCGTCACAAAGAGGTAAATGCCCAGCTTGTTTCCTTGTCGTAGCGAGATGACACTGAAAAGGGATTTAAATGATTACATCAGAATGTGTTTGAAATGCGCTAGATCATACTTTGGATCATCATTGAATTTGGATGCGGAGGAATCAAAATCGACAATGTCGCCAGTGTCATCCTTCGGTGTCAGTTGAAGGACAGTGTTGGGCAGAACGAGATCAGCCGTAGCGTTGAGGTGAATGTCCACTGGAAGCAGTGTCACATTCAGCAGATACTGCGTAGGATTAGTAATGGTCAGTTCGACGCGAGTGGTGTTGCCCATCTTAAGTGAAGGCAACTTGAGGATTCGTAACTCGGGAATATGATAGTAGGCGGAGAGCTGAATCTTAAACTTAACCAACGATGGATTGTACTCGGGTTTTGAGAGATTGTGCTCGCAAGTTTTGCATCGCAAAGATCGCTTCACAACGAGCATCTGGCTGGTTGGAAATAAATCTTTACATTCGACAGGTTGGTTTTCAATTTGCTGAATTATCTGCTTCAATGAGTTCTTATTTGATACCTCGATCTCTTCCTCGGCGTCTGTGTTAAGGTCACCGTAATAGTCCTGCAAATTCAACTTTTCCATTTTCTCAATTTCCTCTTCCCCAAAAGCCGTTGCTGGTTTGAAGCCTTCCAACTCAGGAAATGACTTGTCTGAAAGTGACATTCCAGAGCTACTTCGAGCCATTCTAGCTCGTAAAGTGGCGGTCACTTTTGGTGACAAAGCAGAAGTGATTCCATATTTGTCGAGGAGAAAGATTGCATTTCGAGGATTGATTTTCTTCTTTTCTTTTTCATTTTTCTCTTTGTGTGAGAGGATGCGGTAATACTCAAACAGCGAGTCTAAACGCTTGGCATTCGGAGTTTCAGGTTCAGAAAAGTTGCTTCCCGCTGTTTCAAAAAATGTAAAATTAAGTTACTAAACAAATCACATTGATTAGCACAAACAACTTACAGGTACTCTGATCCGGCAAACCAATGTCTCGGGAAGTCCAGCGACAAAAATAGCAACAGTAGTAGGAAAGCTTTCTGGTGACAATTTGCTGCGGATCAGTAGGGTGTGGCAACTGAACCAGCTGAAGTCGGGATGCCAAGGTGTTGTGACATGAAGGGCACTGATAACACTGAGCACACCTACAATAAAAACGTTTTAGTGCTGCTGAGCTGAAACGTGACACACAGCTTACTTGTTTCTCTTTAGTTTTGCATCCAACGAGGGAATATACTCTAGACACTGTTGGCAAAATTGCGAGTCGACCTTAAAAAATAGAAAATGAGCGATTCAAATCAAATAGAAATTGATTTACAAAGTAAAGGTAAATACCTCATGGCAGACGCAATCTCGACAGCGAATCTCATTGCAGTACCGGCAAAAGTAGATCCGATGAATGGTCTTGAGCAATCCACAAGTGCACTTGTAGAGGACACGCTGGCTGTCAATCAGCTCGGGGATGAGTGCTTGTGCCATTCTTCTGCATTTGAATCCTCAGACGATTCGGATTCAGCGATAGATTGGCCGGATAAGCAGGCGAAGAATGGTTGGGGTGGCTCTAATCAGCTGTGTCAGGTGAAGAGACCGACACCTCATCTGTGATGGCGACAAGAGACGAATATTTGAGGGGAAAAATGCAGTCCTTTGTAAATCATTCACCACACAAAAAGATCTACACGTTTCCTCTCGTCAACTTTTCTGGTGGCGACTGCTCTGTATTTTTTTCTTGTTGTTTTGTTGTGATGTGAGCTCATCAACTCTGTCTCTGTCTCTCTCTCTCCCTCTCCATCTCCATCGCACCAGACCACTTGTTTGTTGGTGACTCCATTCTCTGGTACGCCCAGTTTCTTCTCTTCGACGAACCACGCTTCTACGCCGTCACAAAGGCTCAGTTCGACAGCTACCCGACTAGTGTAGCACTGTAGCACCTGCTCTATCGCTTGAGACGAGGCGTAGCGTCACCAGAGAGAACCCGCCGCCTTTCTCCAGTCTCGCAACTTATCAACTCTGGTGCAATCTATTGTGTTCTCGATCATGTAACATTGTTGCTATCATCTGATAAAATCTATTGTTTGTTGTTATCATCTTGGCTCTCTTTGTTCACTCATTTGACAAATGGAAAAGTATGTCATAGATTTGGATAAAGTTCTCGATGAACTTGAGCTTTGCGACAACGGTAAATATTTTTGACATAGATTCACCAGATGAGTTTGTTTTAATCACATTGCTCTACAGATGAAGCAGCCGGTCAAAACTATGGCCAAAATCACTCCTCATCATTGTCAAACTCTTATATTAATAGCTCGACCGATCCATCGCAGAACTTTTACAAGTTTCCTGCATCATCAATCGTCAATGCCTACGACAAAATTGACGTTCGAGATGCAGATTTCTCCATTCAAACAAAACCGCCTAAAATCTTAAACAGTATTTCAACATTGAATTCTGCTTCAAGACCATACAGCCAACGTGAAAGTGTTCTCAATAATAACAATACAAAAAACAACACTGCAACTAACCACGGGTCAGTTTACCACTTTACTGACAATGTGCAACCAGCTGTGCAGCCTAGTACTGAAGCAGTTTCCTCTAGTGGACCGGAAAACAGCTCATCATCTCTACGTGATGAAGGGCACTTCATTGAGGCTATAAATGAAGAGCTGCTTACACATGTACAGCCAGTGGCTAATGTGGTTGTAGAAAATACACCATCTCATGGTGATGACAACAATCCGAAAGCAGCTGATGCTACTGTCGTCACCAGTTCTACAGTTGACAATGACAGTGCTAATGATGTGTGCCACTCCGAGGCAGAGGACAAAGGCTCTAATGAAATGATTGACTTTTACACCTCAATCGACGCGAACTTGAAACTTGACGATGCAATTACAAACGTAGAGGTGATAAACGAAGTGCATTCAGATAATCGAAAAATTAATCAATCTCAACCTGAAGAGCTAGTAAATAACAATAATAATAATTTTATCTGTGATAATGCAATAATTGAGGAAAGTGTTGCCACACCGAGTGCTGATGATTCCGTTCACCCAACTGTAGAGAATGAAACTGTGACCAGCTCAGATTTGGTGGCAGCAAAGGAAGTTGAAGAGGAAGATGAGATTACTACCAGCGACTTTACAGAATCATCAACTGCTCCACTAGAAGATTATTCAAGTCCAGTTGAAAATGTTGAAAGAGAAGCGGCCCAAACGTTTGCAGCAGAAGAAGCAGAAACAGCAGCAGGAGCATCAGCAGACACAGTCAATGACGCAGTCAATGAAGCTGTGTTGGGTGCTGATAGCACAGTGCCACTGACCGATTCTCCGCCGTTAGACATCAACAACATGTCAGAGGAGGAATTGGACAGATATCTAAGCGATTTGGTGGCTCTGGAAAGTGCTGGCAGCGCTGAACTAGCAAACAGCAATACGACGACGGCAGACGAGGCTGTGCTGGTGAAGGACTGCGATGAAAAGTTGAGCGAAACTCAACACAACGCAACTAGTCAACTCAAGAAGAGTGATAGTGTGATTGAAGATAATTGTGTTCAGCCAACGGAGGGGCACACTTTGGCCGGTGAAGAGGCAATCATAACTGGAGAAGTGGCGCAGTCGACTGACAATGCACCAGGCGCTGGTAATGAGGCGACACTAGTGCCTGTCGATGATGCTGCCACTGCTGTTGAGCAGTGTCAAGTTGATGCTGCCATTGAATCAGCTGCTAATGATCAAGTGGTCGAAACCTGTGCAATTGTTACAGAGTGTGATTCCAGTGATTCATTTCCAGTCTCGACGGATCGCGTTGAGGAGTCTGTGGGCAGCAGCAGCAGCAATACCACTGAGCACCCAGAGTCAGCCAGACCAAGCACTTTGACACTGTCTGGTGATGTGCCCACTGAAGAGTTGGTAGAGGCTGCTGGTGAACTTCAACAGGCAGACTGCATCGATGCACCAACAACGTCAACAGAGCCGACTCACTCTGATCACCCTCAGCCATCAACGAGCACCGGTGAGGCAGACAATCGTGGTGGTCTCGTCCTATCGACCTACTTTGAACGACAAGAGATGCCTAACGGATTGACCGAGGAGGAGCAGACGCTGGGAAAGGTGAAGCCATTTTGGATCCCTGACGATGATGCCCAGAACTGTCTGCACTGTGATGCCAAGTTTACCTTCATCAAGCGAAGGCATCACTGCAGGTTCGTTTTTAGTTATTTTTTATACCTTCTCTTTGCCCACAATTGTTGACGCGTCCATTTTTGTTTGACAGATCCTGTGGTAAAGTATTGTGTTCTCAATGCTGCAACTTCAAAGCGAAGCTAATGTACCTTGAGAATAAGGAAGAGCGAGTGTGTCAGCTATGCTACGCGATTCTGATTCGAAGTACGTAAATTTGACTTGAAATTGCAACTACACAAGTAGTAAATGATTGTTACGTTCCACTTTACAGTTGAAGAAATCGAAAAGGTCAACGGCCACCCGATCGACATATCTCAGATAGAGCAGCCCAGCAGCAGCAGCAGTGCTTCGGTCGATGGTCCCCACCTCAATGTAAACGGCCCTGACCCGAACAACCCTTCAGAGTACTGCTCAACCATATCTCCCTTTGATCAGGCTTCAGATGCACAGACTCGGCCTCCGCCCTCGGTCATGGTCCCCGTCGGGGTGCTCAAGCGACCGGGCTCGGCGGGCTACCGAAGGGCCGGCGCAGGAGGAGGGGGCAACTCGTCCGAGTCCTCCCAGGACCGCTCCATGGACGGCTCGGTGCCGATGCCCGTCAAGCAGGTCATCTTCTCCGACGGCGTTCGCCCTGGCGGCGACCTGGTGGAAGACCAGTCGCCCAGCACCAGCCGCCTGCCCGAAGAGAGACCAGTCGGCCGGACGCAGCTGCAGCTGAAGTCTCCGCCCGTGGAGAAGCCCTTTCCGCTGTTTGAGCAGTCATCGAAGCGACTGAAGCCTAGTCGGGTTGCCGTCCTCGACAACCACTCGGTTAATCTGCCGCCCATCGTCAACTACAATGAGTTAAAGTCCATCGACGGCACGCTGCCCTCCAAACCGACGTATCGGCAGCTGGTGGACTGCTTGCGCAGTACACACCTCCCAGCGGTTACATTTGGTCTGACTAAGAATCTGGTGAGCTTTGTTTGATCACATCTTCTTTGATTACACCCCTTCTAAAGCGAAACACTTTTTGCTTTTTTTTGCAGTTTGTGAACACCAAATTAGTTTCGAGTACGTGATGAATGAGTGATGACCTGCTGATGTGTAGACTTTGCTTTGACTTGACATGTTTTACCGTAGAACTGTGCTGCAACTCGGTGGAGTGCTGGGCATTTGCGAGTCGGGGTCTGGCGACGGTAGGACAGGATGAAGTCTTCTTCTGTTTGGACTGCAGCTCACTCGAGAGACCGCCGACGGTGACTGATGATGGAGGTGAGAAGGGCAGTGCCACAACGACAGTGGCTGACGCTGATCTTCCCGACTTTCCGAGAGATGTCTTTCGACTTTTCACCGCAATATACGACAGTGCATCGAAGGGTTGGTGTTGTGGCTCACTGAAGCAAAAAACCTTTACCTAATCTGTGCACCCTTTTGCAGCATCACTCTTCACCGAGCTGTCGCACATCTTCTTTCCTGACGGTCTCTTTGGTAACAAGGAGAACAGTGGCTTCATCTTCACTCGACCCAGTCTTCAGTGCTTTCAGAATGTGCTCCTGCCTTCTCCGCCTAACCTAATTGCCATTCTAATACACAAGTGGGAGATTCCTTGGGCTAAAGTGTTTCCACTGCGACTGGCACTTCGACTCGGTCACGAATATTCCAGTGAGTGTGTGTCACCTTCTGTTGCTGGTTGGAGTTTAAACAATTTCTCTTCACTACAGCCTACCCAACGCCTGTGATTAGCTTTGCAAATCGAAAGCCGGCATACTTTGAAATTGGCCACACTATCATGAACGTTCTTGCCGTACGTTTCCGGTCTGATCAAAAGCATTTTTAGTTCTAATTGTCTTTTTGCAGGACTTTCGCAACTTTCAGTACACCCTTTCAGTGGTGAAGGACTTGGTGATTCACGTGGAGGAGAGAAAACGAGTGAGCTTGCAGATACCCAAACTGAGCTACGAAAAAGTCTCAAAAGTAATGTCTACATGCAATGAGCACGTGCTTGCGTTTGGAGGCAACTTTAGCGTCAAGGCCGACTCGCACTTTGTGTGCGTGCAGAATGAGCAGGACGAAGACGTGCACGGACAGTACCACACCAAGGTGGCCAGCTTTAACGGCTCGCCGCAGAAGATTACGGGCGCTAGTTTTATCGTTTTCTCGGGGGCACTCAAGTCGGGCACCGGTCTGAAGGCTAAGATGAACATTGTTGAGGACGGCCTTCTAGTTCAGATTCCGCCCACCACTATGGAGGAGCTTCGAGCGGCCATTCGAGACATGAAGGAGTTCCAAATTGACTGCTGCAAAGTCACAGAGACAGAGTCGCCTGAAGAGTGGATTCGCATCAACTGGGTCAATGACGAGCTGAGCACCAATTTGGGGTAAATTTTGGGGGATTGTTAATTTGCAAAAGACTTCTCACATCATTTTTACATTGCCAGTGTTCGCAGTCAAATTGACGGTCTCAACTTGGAGGGTGTGCAGAGTGCTCGCATATTCTCCAGTCCTGATTACACAAATGAACGCTACCTCATTCGCTGGATTGAAGTGTTTCTCTTGCAAATCAACGAAAATAGTCGACGGTAATAACGAGATTTTGATCATATTAACTTCTGACAGACTAACTCTATTTGTCCCCTTTCAGCTCGGAGATGCTCAACACCAGTCGACTTGCCGAATCAGTGTCTCAAGCCTTTTGCGTGGCGCTGATCGACTTTCTTGATCAGCTCTACGAGAGTGGTCTCACCAAAATTGGCCTTCGGATCAGCCTCGACGTTGACAAGGTGAGCGATCACATTCGGTCAGTTAGAGTTGTGTGTAACAATTCTTTTTTTGTTCAGGTGGGCTACGAGTCTGGTAGCGCAGGGGAGCAACTTCCGGCGCAGTTTACCAGTCAGTTGGACAGTGCCCTCATTCCGGCGATCATGGAGAACATCTCCACCACCGGCATCGAGGACCCGCTGGTGATTGAGCTGCTTTTCTACATTCTTCTCAAGTGATCTACTGCCATCACCCGAATCCCCATCGTCATCATCATCATCATCATTGTCACTTCAAATGTTCCTTCATGTGTTTTCTCCGTTTGTTGACAAACACCCACTGGTTTCTTCTCTGCTTGTCTCACAGTCATCTTGGACGTCTATTTAATTTTTCTCAATAAGTTATTATGAAATATGAAATGACAATAATAAAGTTCGTTATTTATTTATCTGCAAACAACTGCTTCATTTGTCTTCTCTCGTTGACAAATAACAACAGTTAGCTGTTCTCTCTGCTTGAGCCCTGGAAAGCCCGAGCAGTCGTCGTACAGTGGAAATCTAATCAAGGAAAGGACGCGTGTGAGCGTGTTTTGTAGGGTGACGGGTGTCCGTCACTCCACTCGCTGACGATGACGATGATGTGTTGATTCAACAGACAAATATTATCAAGTAAAACGTTCTACCAGTCACCCACACAAACAAACACGCTCACTCTACCTCACTCACTACCTCCTCGCCTGGTCGTCCTTGTGCGGTGCACATGTGGCAAAGCACGTCACTGCAAATGCCCACTGATAGCTGGCCGGAGGCTGTCATCAGCAGCGTCCCATGATAGGAGGTATGTTTTCTCAAGGCCCAATCACCTTATCATGAGCAGTCATGCCCTGATAACTCGTCCCGTGGCCGTTTGATCAACAACAGCACAGCAACACTGGGCCAAACACTGTCTGTGTGTGTGTGTGTTTGCCAAGTCAACTCTGTGGGCGCTCTTGCGAAAGTGAATCACAGCAGTCCCCTAGAGGTGACGCTGAGTCCGCTTTCAGTGGTCAAAGGTTGACTGGCACAGTATGGCGACTGGAGAAGAGGAGCAGAGTTTGTCCCTCTTCACCTCGGGACCCGATTTGGCTGGCAGCAGTTGCACTGGCACTGCTACTAGTGCTGCCACACTAATGAGCACTGCTACCGATTGTCAGCAGCGGTCAAGATTGAAGGCGAGGGGCGGGCCCATCTCAGTCATCCCAGTGACTGTCATTGTGTGCACTGATAAACGACTCCGCCCAGCTGCTGAAATCTGGTAGTGAGCCTGGAAGCGGTGACAGTGCCAGCACCTGCGCAGTTCAGCTGCTCAGGCTGAGAAGACGCACCACACAAAGGCAAAAAAATCATCGGTTTCTTCACGGTTTGCCTGGTCTAACTCACTCACTCCTTGGTCAGCATCACTTGAAGCGGCCCTCAGCCAGGCCATTGGCCCCACATCACTCCCCAGACTGTACTCTAGCCAGGACGTCCACTGTCAGTCGTCTGCTGTCCACCCCTCTCCAGTGCCTTCTCCGCCTCGGCGACCTCAGCACAGTCGAGAAGTGTGTCGCGTTGCCAGCAAGCAGCAGCATCAACCAGGCTTCCCACTCGCTTCTAATTCTCTCTCATCCGACCGCCAACCTTCCAGGTAAATGCAGTGTTTGCAGTGCCGGTGACGTCAAGCACTTCCCACGACAACTCGAACCGACTGACCGATCCGTTAGTCCACTGTCGCAAAGTCAGCCTGTTCAAACTGCTGACACGCAAGTACTGGGCACCTGAACACTGAAACCTTTTCTAGTGCTCTCCCCTCTAACACTTCTGTTCCTTTTGCTGCAGCTCGAAAACATGGACAACAGGCATTTAATATCGCAAAATGCCAACAACTCGCCATCACATTCCATCAACGACCTCGATGAGCGTCTTGGTTTAATGAACATGAATGAAGTGGGGCCCAGTGTTCACGGCTCCAATCCCGTCATTTCGACCGTTCCCCAAGCCAATCTCAATGAAACATATTACTCGAATATGAACAGCCGAGGTATGCTTCTGCTATTTGTCCCCGTGTTTTGTCTGCTCACAACCAAAACATTTAGTTTCAGCCACTCAACCTACTAACAACTCCACGGGTAGTAGCGGCTCTAGACGGCTAAATCCAACAGCACAAGTATTCGTTCCAAGAGGATTGGTGCCTACACCGGGTCCGTCGTTTAACGGGCCTCAGGCTAATGTTGGTGTGCCAACAAATAACCACTCAATGCCAAACGGAAATGTCAACAACATTCAATCTTCAAGTCTACTCGAGGGAGAAAACGACATTGAAGATTACATCGCCCTTTCATACTTAAAGGAATTTATCAGCTCTATTTCCAATAAGCCAAGTATTTACGATCTTGGAATCAACGAGATTACTGCGATTGTGAATTCTTACCTCGATGAAGACGAGTGCGTACTCGAGTTAATTGTCAACCAAATTGTCGATCAGGTAAGAGCAATGCGAGAGCTTTCTATTCATTCACATTTCACTAACTCAATGATTGTTTACAGTCAATCATTGATGTCAACTTTCGTTACAATGGGGTTCGGCTTTGCTTTCATTTCATGGAAAACATTAGGCCAACCAGTTCAGGGCAGACTTTCGAGAATTTCTTGTTCAAGAGGTACGTCATTCTATTGTTCTATTTCTACTGGTACTTACTAATGATTAAATTTTGCGTGACATTTCGGCAGATGTCAACGAGAATGTTCTCGAAAGGTTACTCCCACAACATCGGCAAACACTTTTAATCATCTCCGAGGCCTAGCCCTCTTTGCTGCCGACTTGTTTGCTAGAAGTAAAGCGCCCTCAATTGCAGAAAACTTGCCCAATCTATTAATCAACATCTTATCAACCAACTCGAGTACAAAGCTAGACGACAATGTGAAATGTGTCTACCAGGTGTTGAAGGTAAGTGCTTCTTTGCTCTGCACTTCTTTGAATTGCATCTTATCAGAGTGTTTGCCCTATAGTTGTGTGGTCAACAGTTAGACACCTTCTACAACGAACAAGGCAAAGACGACGTGAAGACTGTCTTCAAAAAGCTCGGAGAGGCGACTGAAAAATGTGATGTTCCTGCTTATTTCAGCGACATGATTAAGAATTTAATCAAACTAGCCGAAAGTGGTTGGAATGAGCAGCCGAAACCGTCTCAGGCACCTTTGAACATCAAGAATCCATACCAAAATGCAAACAATGAGAACCTTCCAAACAACTCTGGCTACTACGAGTCACACTACTCTTCCAATTACCCACCAACCATCCAGGAAATGTTAGTGTATTTTCCCGCATTATTCTTACCCGTTTCTAACCTTTTCACTCCCCATTTACAGGTACGACTTTGGAGGTGATGAATGTGACGAAGAAGTGTGCCAGGACTTTGAAAACTTCCTGCGGAACCTGCCACCAAACAACTCCTGATCCATCGAAACGCTTTCTCTAACCTGAGGTATACCAGTTTGCGCCAAGTCAAGTTGAAATCAATGTACCACTGACTTTACAAATACAACATTTTATCTTTCTAAATTAATAATATCAGCTATATCTGATTTTTACAACCAATTATTTTTATTTCTAAAGAATATTTTTCCTAACTGACCAACCTATCCACTTATTGTTGACGATAATTACCTGTCCACCTTGAGAAGGGCAAACCATCCCACTTTTTTCTCTCTGTTCTGAATCCTGAATCCCTAAATCAAGCCACAAAACTGACGACGCTGAATCCAATCAGTGGTTGCCGCCTCCTCACTCACTCCTTCCCCTCTGTTAGAGCTGTTGTTGAA
>JAALOO010001636.1_pt1 | contig 14504 bp, 14 predicted proteins | sample 7257641 | NCBI WGS metagenome assembly JAALOO01 (sample SAMN14085613, study PRJNA598686) | mite metagenome | biome: ENVO:01001000; feature: ENVO:01001002; material: ENVO:01001226; isolation source: single female mite from University of Michigan culture on fish food culture... ...
CATCATCATCATCATCATCATCATCATCATCATCATCATCATCATCATCATCATCGCACAACATATTCTACTTCTTCACTTCCTCATCCACACAGCCAAACTAGTCTTAGGACAACAAAAAACAAAAAAAACCAGAGAAAAAAAATTTGGCACAAACCTGACTGATGTCAGAGATCCAGGCGGTCTTCTCCTGCAGCGTCGGCGCCACCAGGTGAATGGTCATCGGCGGGCCCATCTTCGCGTCGATGATAATCTTAAAGTCAAGGCCGCCAAAGTCCTTGCCGCCGGGCGTCGAGGAGCTCCCTCCTCCTCCGCCGCCATCTTTGGTGGGCGTCGAGTTGGCGGCGGCGGCGGCGGCGGCATTGGTGGCGGCAATGGCGGCAAAGGAAATGGTCGCGCCGCCTGCTGTTCCAGCTCCTCCAGCACCACCTCCACCGGTTTCGCTGGAGTGACTGGACGCCGAGCTCAGTGAGCCATCTGGTGAGGGGAAACGAGAAATAGACAGAATTAGAAATACAGAACCAGAATATTCTGCACCTGACTTTGCTGACGTCAGCAGCAGCGGCGGCTATCTGGACGTCACATTCTATATAGTGTGGCGCCGATGCCAATAGCAACAAAAATCAATTTCGATTTGTTTTTCAAGTGCCAAGCCCCGCCAAAAGAGGCCCTCACCGACCGTTCAAAAAATAAAACTTCAAAGAAATAATATTAATTCTCCTACCTCCGTCGTCGACAGTGAACTGAAACTGCTCATTGGGATCTTCAATTAACGTTGCCTCCTGCAGTGGAATCTTACCAAAGCCCTGTGATAGTGAAGACGGTGTGTTGAGTAAACCAGCAAAACAGACGACGATGATGACCACAAACGTGAAACAGCAAACAGCAGCAAGTTTGTACAGGAGAAAAAACAGGGGAAAAAAGAAGAAAAGCAGCATTAATTAAACACACACTCAAAGGAGAGGAAAGTGAAGAAGGCACACGCCAAGGAATTGAGAGCGCCAGACAAGGAGCTGAGAAGGAACTGCTGCTGCTGCTGCTGCTGAATCGGAATTGGCTCGGAACAGAACAAACAAAAGCAGCGAGGGAGAGAGAGAGAGAGAGAGAGTAAATAGTGGCCATTTTCTTCTTCTTCTTCTTCTTATCGCCTCCTCACTTCCTCACTTCTCCCTTGTTTGCTCACTTGGTATTTCTCTCTCGCTCGGTGGAGAGCGAGCGCCCGCGTGGGCGAAAGTGTAGGTGGTGGTGGTGGTCTTGTCAGTTCATAGGGACGTACACACTTTTGGTGGTTGTGACTTCCTTCTTTATCAGCACACTCACTTCCTAGGCTCTCGCCCACTTACCTCAATCAACGTCAGCTTGCCGCCGCTGGTGCGCGTGCAGAGGAGCATGTGATTGGAGAAGAGGTAACACTGGCGGACGGCCTCGCCCTTGTCCCCGCGGAAGCTGCCGCCCAGTCGGGCGCGGGCCGACTTGAAGCGACTGGCGGCGCCGCCGCCGCCGCCCCCTCCTTCGCCGCCCGTCGAGCTGCTGCTGAGCACCTGGAGGACGCTGCCCTTGCGGATGAACACCTGATTCACGTCGAGGAGAATGTCGCAGCCGCCGACGATGATGCGCTCGATGGCGAGGTTGTTGCGGATGTTCTCCGTCTCGCTCACCTCGTCGTGCATTTGCTGTAAAAGATTCAGAGTAGAATCTGGTCAGTGCTTATGAAGTGCTTAAAAAGTTGTGCATTTTGCAGTGCAGTGCAGTGCTTACCCGGGACAGCTCCTCCAGCTTCATCCTCGCATTCTCCAGACTCTTCCGCTCCACGTGATTGTGCGGCGTGTGTGCGAGCAGCTCGTGCAGGGTGATAATGTACCGTGGCACCTGTGTGTTTTAGAGAAAAAATTATTAAAAAATCACAAATGAAAACACCTCCTTCCCTCCTTACCTGGTGCATTGGATAGGTGAGAAAGGTTTCCAGCGTTCGTCCTGTGTGCGAGGGTGAGGGTGGGTAGAAGAAGAAGAAATAAGTAACCGAAAAGAAGAAGTATATAATTTAAGGAGAAAAAGGAGAAAGAAAGAGCAAGTCAAGCGTGCTAATCTCTCTTTTTAGAGCCCCCCCTCTTCCTTCTTTGTTGACAGGCGCTACTGAGAATATTCTGCTGACAGCGCAACGCCTTGAGCTCTACAGCAGCAGCCTCCTCTTCCCTTTCCTTTTTTCAATCCCCTTTTTTTCGGGTGAAAAAGCTGTTTGTTGGCAATAGCAAGAGAATATTCCCCCCACGGTTTCGCCACCACCGCATCATTTCGCTAGATTAAGCTGCTCTCTCTCCCTCCCTCTCTCTCTCCCTAGCTCCTCTTCTTTGCCTCTTAAATATTAATTGCCATCTAATGCCATGAAAGAGAAGAGAAGAGAAAAATGCTAAGCTCGCCTTCGATCGATCGATGGAGCGCAGCACACATCAGCTCACACAGCCCACGCAACGAGACGAGAGGACTGTGAATTGAGTGCCAAGGCACATGCCGCCATCAGATTCAATCTATCTAGCTCCCCTAAAAAAGGTAGGTGGATTCTCGCCATTTTTTGCCATTAATTCGTTACGGTGAATTTTCTCCCTCTCTTTTTTCTCTGGCCCACCTCTTCTTCCCACACATTACCCACCACACTCCACTTACCCTGAGTGACCGGCTTCTCCTCGAGTCGGCGGAGCATGGAGGCGAACTTCTCCCGCTGCTTGCACTCCGCCAGCACCTGCAGCGAAAAGTGGTGATTGCGAACGTACTCCTGGTAGATGCTCAGCATGGGCAGCAACATGTCGAACAGGTCTCCTATGCCGTTGGGGCGGAACACAGAACAACAACAACAACACATTGAGAGAAGTGGTGAGGATGAGGATGAGGAGTGATTGGTTGGTTGGTTGGGAGGAGAAGGAGGATATTGTGGTGGTGGTGGTAGTGATGAAGAAGAATTGATGGTAGATGTGGTGATGATGATGATGATGATGATGATGAAGAATTAAAAGTGGAGAAGAGGAAGAAGAAGAAGACAGAACAACGGAAGCGGAGAAACGGTTAGGAAGAGGTAATCAATGCAGAAGTGATAGGAGAGGAGATGGGAGGAAATGAGTGAGAGAGAGAGAGAGCAAAGAGAAAAATAGAGGCATCACACAAAAGAGAAAGTGTTTAGATAGAAAGAAAAGAGAGAAAAGGAGAGAGAGAGAAAGAAAGAGGTTGGGCCCAGGTTTTTTGTTTCAAGAAAGAGAGGTGTGACCAATTGCAGAGAGATTAGCAAAAAGCGGGTAGTAGAAGTTGAAGATGGTGATGATGTGGTGGTGGTGGTGGTGGCGGTAGTAAGAGAGTTAAAGATGAAAGATAGAGATAGAAAAATAGAGAAGAGAGATAGGAAGGGGAATAGGGGAGGGGAGGGAAAGAGAGAAGAGAGAAAAAGATTGACGCAGTCTGCTTTTTTCGATTGTTTGATTTGAATTGAATGAACGAACAATGAACGAATGGACTAGGTCTGAAATCTAGGTCTAAATGTAGTAGTAGCAGTAGTAGTAGTTTCAACCAGTCGACGGTCTCTGCTCACTATTTTTTGGATTCAATCTAACATCTAGTGACAGCTAACTTTCCAGCGGAAAGTGACAGTCGAACAGCCTGTGTCTGTGACGACGACTCTAGTTGATGGTGGCAGGAACAGGTGGTGGTGGTGAGCAGGTGTGGCAGGTGAGAGAGTTAGTAGCAGATATTACTGAAATACTGAGCACTACTACTAATAAAAAGTACTTCTAATAGAGGTAGCAGGTGGCAGTGCCTCTCTCTTTCTCTTCAGCTAGGTCAGCTAGGTTGGCAGGGTTAGTCAGCAGCATCAGCAGCAGTCGAATTATTATGACCAGGTATCATTATTATCACAGTCAGGTGATGGTCATGATGGTGACGGTGATGATGGTGGTGGTAAACTCTCTCTGTGTAAGACTAGTAGGGGGACAAACTTTCTCGCTCGCTGTCTGTGTTCGTCTAATTTCGAACACGAGAGAGCTTGTGAAGCAAGGCCATCAGCTTAGCTTTGGGTTTTGAGACATCCAAAGTTGTATGAACTGGGGGTAAGGAGGTGGTCATAAGGAGGTGGTGGTGGTGGAAAGATAGAGAGAGAAAGAGAGAGGAAGTGCTCTAAAGAAAGAGAGGAAGAGGAGGGGCTCACTCCCATGCACAGAGTAGAAAGGGGTGCGCGGTAAAACAAAAGCTACATGCGAAGCAAAATGGAACTTCACAGGAATCTTCACAGCACACTGCACACACACTCGGACCTACTTCTTCTTCTTCTAAAGCACACACAGACACACACCAAATCAATCCACTACAAAATGATCATCAAAGCAAGCACCAGTCAATAGCAGTAACCGACAACCAGCAGCCGCCGCATACCTAATACGAGCGTCGGCCAGCAGTCCATCCGCGCCGAGAGGCCCTTGAGGAAGATCTGGTGGAGGAACATGACCGTCTCCGCGTTGAGGAAGATCGAGTTGACCTCGTCGTGGCTGCAGGGCGGCTTCTGACTGCTGGCGGCCATCTTGAAGGGCCGCAGAAAGCAGCTGACCATCAGCTGCAGCTGCTCCAGGTACTCCTCCTCCGCCTCGACCATGCGAAAGACGAGGCTTGGGTGGTGGTGGTGGTGATGAGGTTTGGGAAACAAAGAATTGAAAACGATTGTTTCAGGATAAACACCAAATCACCCCTCCCCCCAACTTACCTATTTCGCTTTCGCATATTCTCCGCATGCGGACTGTTGATGTACTCATTGACGATGCTCTTCCACCGGCGGCGGCAGAGCCAGCCCCGAAAGAAGGACTGCACCTTCTTGATCTTCTGAATGTCCTCCGACTCCAGCTCATCGTCAGTGCCGTAGGCGTTCGGGTCGCCGCCCTCGCCGTCGGCCCCGGTGCCGCCGGCTCCGCCTCCTCCTCCTCCGCCGCCGCCGCCATTGAGGCCAGCCAGGCCTCCGCCCCGGCCTTCTCGGTTGGCCCGGGCGTTGGGCGTCAGGCGCCACTCGCGCTTCAGGGTGCAAAGCTGAAGGTGAAAAAAATAATGATGAGATTTTTTGCTATTTTTCCTACTTTTTTTCCTTACCTCTGCTCGAAGTTTTTTAATCTGTGAGCAGCAACAACAACAACGAAGAAGATTAAAAGTTTAGTGAGGAAAAAACATATTTAAAAATGTTGGGAGGTAAGGAGAGCGTGAGCTAAATAGCTTGAGAACTTCACTCAACCTAGTACTAGAGAACAACTGACCCACACTAATAATGAAATATGGCACCCATTAATAGAGTGGGGCAACAATTCTTGACAGTTCTAAAAGCACAAAGATTCCAAAAAAAGCTAACCTAGATTCTAAAAAATAGTTTTTTTGACAAACACACTCGCACAATCATCATACCTCAATGGAAAGGTCCTCCACCTGCTGCGTATAGGTGAACTTGGCCGTCTTCTCCGACTCGACAATCTGCACCAGGTGAAGGTGCTTCTGCTCCAGCTCCTCCTTCTGCAGCAGCATCTTGCTGAAGCTGTCGAGGGGACGAGATAGTGATGAGCCCGATGAGCATTTCCATTTCCAATTGCCGAAAAGAAACAAAAGAGAAATATTAGTCAGCAGAGGCAACGGGTATAGCAGTTTAGCTTTTAATAAGAACAATGAAAATAGCTTTTAAACACCACTAGCTTGAATTGAATAAATGACAGTGCAGTAGTCTCCTAATATACCTGCTCTCTGAGAGTTCGAATACTCAGCTGGTCAACAATAATTGTTCGAACTCCGGAATCTTCTAGTTCAACAAGAAAGAAAAATAAAACGGAAAAACCAGTCAGTAAATTGTCAAAGAGAGAGAGAGAGAGAGAGAGAGAGAGAGGAATAAGAAAATACGAGGCAAATCCACGACTACGACCACCGCGCCACACACTCGCATCTCATCGCCGCCGCCGCCTGTCATTGGCGGTAATTAATTTTCCGCTAAATCTCTCGGCGAAAAACTTTAGCAGCAGCTACGACTAGCAACAGAGGAATCTAATGCTGGAGAGAATCCTGCTGGTGTTCGTGAGCGACTACCCTGGCACGTACAGTGCAGTGCGCGCCCAAGTGGTGGTGATATCTGTCTTGCCGAGAACTGCTGCTGCTGCTGCTGCTGGAACCAGGCCCAGGCCCAGAAAAGCAAGAAAAAGGGAAAATAAGCAGCAGCAGCAGCTGCTGCTGTTTCAGCACACCAACACACACACAAATCGACTTGAGCATGAGTTACGTGAGCTAGCGAAATTCGGCTTTACCCAACAAAAAAGCAGAAGAACTGCTTTCCCAAAGGCTGAAGGCTGAAGGCGACGAAACAAGAAAAAAAAACAGCGGGAAACCAATGAAATGCAATGCTCTCTCTCTCTCTCTCTCGCTTTCTTTTTCTGCTGGCACGACTAAATTCCACTGAAAACAAACTAGTTAGCTAACTAGCTAGCTAGCTAAAAACTTGGAACCCATCTAGCAATCTGTCTGGGTGGGCTAATTTTCTCTGCAGAAGCGAAGCGAAGCAGCAGATCGAGTTAAAAGTTGATCACAGTTGAAGTGGAGAGGAAAAAGAAAAAAGAAAAAAGAAACAAACACAAACTTTCAAACTAATTTCCCTGTGCTGATTCACAGAAACGATAGCTTCGAAACAAAAGCTCACTTTCCTCCACTTACCTCGCATTCTCAATGGCGTGCACCCAGGCATTGCACTCGCTCTCCGACTCGGCCTTCAGCTCAAAGGTCTTTGAGCCCTCCTTGCGGTAGGTGATGACAAAGTAGTGCTGAGAAGTGGTGTTTGGTGGTGTTGAGTTGGATTGTTTGAGTTGAGTTAAAGTGTTGGCCAGTAGTTTGGCAGAGGTAGGAAGAGGACCGCGGAGATTAATTGGGCGAAAACAAATTGAGAGAAAGTAAAGAAACGTTTGGTTAGTCAACGAAATGAGAGCCGAAAAAGTCCGATGCTGTTTGCAACCAAAACAGAAGCGGTCACTCCGTTTATTCTCTCCCTTTTTCCTTCTTCTTTCTCTTCTTTCGCCTTTCTCGTAATTGGATCCAATCACAGACAAACACTCACACACAATCACACACACAGAGAGAAAGACAGCAGGGACAAGCAGTAGATACACAATAATTAGAATCAAATTAGTGCCCGAACAAATATTTGCCAGCATTTAGAGGCGGTAGTGCTGCTTCTGCTGCTGCTGCTGTTGGTCAATTTCGCCAATACAAAAACTTGAAACAAATTGACGAGTAGTTAAATAGAGAGAAAGAAGAAGAGAAAGTAATGAATCGATCGCCGCTCGGCCATCACAGTCTGCTCATATATGATCGATCATTGTAGCAGACTTTGAGTGTGTGTGTGTGTATGTGTGTGTGTGTGTGTGTGTGTGTGCTCACGATTGCTCTCGCAGCTTTGCTCATTAATGAGTGAGTGTCCGAATCGAGTGGTGGACAAACGAGCGAGTGCTGATCATCACAGTAAATAAAAAAGAAAGAAAGAAAGAAAAAGAGAAAGAAAGCTCTGCCTGTTGCCTCTACGCACTGAAAAAGAACTCTGAAAAGGCTGAACTTCAGCAGCAATGTGAGCACATCAGTCAAATTACAGGGGAAAAGAAGAAGAAAAGTGGACAGTCAGCAGAATAGAATCAGAAAAAAAACTGTCAACACTGGCGAACATAAACGCAGCACTGGAATCACAATAATGGAGAAAGAGAGAATGAGATGCAAAGGTGCTTCTGGCTGATAAGAAGAGCTAAATATGGTCGACAAACAATAACCACTAAACTAACGCCAACACATTCGCATGCATTCATTCATCCATCCATCCATCCATTCATATTCATTTCACTCGATGAATCAAATCCTCCGCATTCTGCACATTCACTCCTTTCTCTCCTTCCCTCTTTATCTCCTCCTTTCTGCAGTGCAGCGGTGCAATAATTAATTCGCCTTCAGGGGCAGACACTGGCCCGGCACTGTGTGTGTGTGTGTGTGTGTGTAACTGGTGCGGCTCGTTTGCTCGGGCCGCAGCGCGGAAGTCACACATCTGCGGCAGCGGCGGCGGCGGCGGCGGCAGCGACGGGGCCATTAATTACATCTCGGAGCTGCTGAGAGGAGACAGCAACTGCAAGGGACAGAACAGAACAGAACAGAGAAACAAAGGAGTGGGCAATGAGAGCGTTGCCCGTACAGTGTGTACACACACAAAGCTGAAGCTGCTGCTGCTGCTGTGGCCAGTCCGCTGCCAATAATTACCGGCTTTCGGGCTCAGCGACGTCGGCGACGACGAGCTTGGCGGCAGAGGCAGAGGCGAATTACCGAATGTGTGTAATGCACACACACAAACGCACCGGTGGTGGTGGTGGTGGTGGTGGCGGTGTTGATGGCAGTGCAGAGTGCAAACGGTAATGGGCAAACAGCAGCAGCAGCAGCAACAGCAGCAGCCCCATCAGTTATCGAGGTAGTCGGGTCGCACATGGGGCAGTAGTCACACACCGAGACAGTAGGAGACAGAGCGACCAGAGGGAATAAATAACGCTAAATAATTAACGAGGCAGCAGCAGCAGTAGTACAGGCTGCAGTGGGCGCGCAGTGGCGGTACACAGAGCTCTGCCGTAGCGTTTCGGCCGATGTTTATAATGCTGCCCGAGGAAGTAGGGGCACCTAGTTCAGGGGAGAACTCGCAGCTCGTTTGGGCACAGTTTGCAAACTAGCCCACACTGGCTCCCTGTGCTAGTGCTGTTCCCCCACCCCTCCGTTCTCAAATAAATTGTCAAGTAGAAAGGTCAAGCACATCAGGTCAGAACAGTGTGGCCAAGTGGGCGCAACTGACTGCGATATCTCTACTGCATCTTTTGAACATGACAACAAACAAAAGTTAATGCTGGCCAGCACACAAATACAATCCCCTCTCCTTAAAAAATGAAAATGTGTGGCCAGTGTGCATTCAAATAAAAAAAAAATAACACAAACTTGCTCCTCACTGCTGTCACAGAGAGAGGGGGAAGAAATGGCAAGTTCGGGTGAGCGTTATGGAAATGATGATGATGATGGCAGCGATGGCGGCGATGATATCATTTTGCGTTGCTCACGCCACTCAGCCTGTCCTCCTCCTCCTCCTCCTACTCTTCACTCTCTCATCTAATATGCACTGCAGCAAAAATCTCTCAAGTTTTGCTTAAATTCAAATCGATAGATGTGTGTAGGAAACAACTGGCCACTTTTACTGTACACTTTTCCGCCACCCTGCTACACATTCAAAGGCTCTCCCACGTAGAGCTCCCTTTCCCTTCTTCTCCCCGTCACTCGCCGGTTAATACCAGTGGCAGGGAGAGGTAGCGGGCGGGCAGTCAGTCAGTCAGGCAGACAGACATTAAGTGGCTGAGAAGCGTAAAAATAAATAAAGAGGGACAGGGGAAACAGCACACACAAGAGTGAATAAAACACATACACACACACACTGACGCAGTATTTCTGAGAGTGTTGGTGAGACCAAAACGCGCACCAAAAGAGAGAGAAAGAGATATAATGTGTGTGTATAATGTTTGCAGATTAACCTAGAAAAGTGCGGGAAACAGCAGTTAAAAAGTAGAATGAAGAATGTGCACAGTGATGATAGGGAGAGCAAAAAGAGAGCAGGCTGCAACTTCAAGTTAGTTAGTTAGAGCAGCAGCGACAATAAAAAAAAGAGCAAAATGGGGTGCTAGTGAACAAGGGCAACAACTACAACAACGAACACAGGGCGCAAAAAGGTTTTGGGCAGCTCGAGCAGAGGGGAAGGAGAAGGGACCAGTCTAATTAGTCTAGATTAGCGTTTTAGAGAAATTATAATAATAACTATACTAGAGAAGGGGAAAACTAGGGCTGGCTAATTAATGTAAAGTAGTCCTCGCTTGAACGAGTAGCCCAACTTTTGTCTGCCCATTATCTTTGTGTGCGGCACGTGCTGGCGGCGGGGTCCACCACCACCACCATCATTAGAATATGGTGGCAAATCTACTGATGACAAAAAAAACTACAGACACAAAGGCACACCATCTCAAAGTGCTCCGCCATTTACTACCGCTTTTTATTAGTTTGCTCTGGCGCACTCCGAGATTTTGTTCCTCTCCTCTCCTCTTTCTCTCTGTTCAATTTGTGTGTTCCGCACTGCACTGTGTCGTACAACTGGTGCTTCGGTTTCTACAGCAAAACGACTACACTGCTGATTCGGAACTGAATGAAGACACACATACACACACAATGGGCAACAGAGGGGCGACAGAGAAAGCGTCAGCTCATCAATTGCTTGTTAGATGGAAAACAGTGAAAGGAAGAGAGGAAAACAGAGAACAAAATGTAGCAACAACTGCAGTCATGCGAATTACTGCCACTTCAGCGAGAGAGGGGGAAAAGCAGTGAAAGCAAAGTCTCTTTACTTTAGAGTGCTGCTTATACTTAAACTGTGGTGCACACCAACATGACTGCTGCTGCTGCCAAATACTTTGAAAGCACTCCTTCTTTAAAATAACACACAAAAAACAGCAAATCATAAATAATCATAATAGGGCAACGGTAAAAATTCATGCAAGTGGACCGAGTGGTGGTAGTAGTAGTAGTAATAGTACTTCAAAAAAATCACAGCGCCCTCCTTCCTCCCTCCCTCTCCCTAATAAGCTTACTCAAGGGAGAAAGCGAATGCCGATGCACAAACACACACACACACACACTCAAATACGCTTGGAAAAACTAATGACAAAGCTGCTGCTGCTGCTGTTGCCGCCAACAGTCGGAAACTTTTTCTTCGGGCTTCTTTTGAAGACCAGCGTCCCCAGCCTTTCTCGGAAACCTCTGACATATGTCAAGCACGATAACGAGCACTTTTTCTTTGCTTTTTCGTCAAGGTGTGTAGAAGGTAGTAGTAGTAGTAGTGGCCTGCACTCAGGCACTACACACTACACTTCCACGCTACTTTCACACCTACCGAAGCGGCAAGAGAGGGAAAAGAAGAAGAAGAAGAAGAAGAAAAGAGAGAACGGATTTACTGAGACTTGTGCAGCTAGATAGATGTTGGCTTCTCTGCAGGGCATTTCTTCGTTTTGTTTTGTTTCGGCAAAGGAGCGGAGCTAAGCCTCTTCCTTCCCTCTTTTCCCTCACACTGTGATTCAATTGCAATCCAATTAAAGCGATTAATATTTAATCACAGGCACAGTAAAAGTGAGAGTGAGAGCTTACCGCCGACGAGCTCTGCAGCGAGCCGACACACACACACACTTGCACTCGCACTCGCAGTCAGTCGGTCCGGGTAATTGAACAAGGAGGAGAAGGAGAAGAAGAAAAAGCAAAAACGAAGGCAATGCTAAGCACTGCTTTTCCGCCTGCATTTTTCTGTTGTCTGAAGAAAGCAGCAGCAGCAGCAGCAGCAAAAATATGTTGGCGCTATTTTTGGTGTTGGCCAGCAGTGTGGAGCTGCTTCAGCTGAAGACTAAATCAGGGCCAAACACACAGGCAGACAGACAGGCACAACTTTCTAGCTGCTATCGTATCGTGTAGTGTCCCCCCTCCGAGCTAAGCTTCCTCTCAACCATTAATAATTCACTTTTGCCTCTCCACCACCACCACCGTCACTACTACCACCTACTCCTCTCTCCAATGTATGTTTGGCAGTTTTTTCTCTGTTCATAATCTAAGACGATGATAAATTGAGTGCCATTTACATAGCACCAGCAGCAGCAGCAGCAGCGGAAAACAAGCAGAGCTAGAGCGGCTCGTCATCATTAGAAGACGGGGAAAAAGGAGGAAAAACAGACAGCAGTGTGCACAGAACTTTGAGCAACAGACTTCAGCGGCGGCGGCTGAGATAGGAGAGGAGGGGCAGAGCAATTGAGAGGGGGAGAAAAGATAGAGAAAATTCTCAAGTCAAGAGAAAAACGTCTGCTGCCGCCACCGCTTCTTAAAAGATCCAGGCAAGATTGTCCAGAAACAGCCGCCGCAACAGCAGCAGCAGCCTCTTTGTCCAATTTTCCAGTCTTCTGGAGCTCACTCAGCCAGTGTAAGAGAGAGAGAGAGAGAGAGAGAGAGAGAGAGAGAGCTGGTCAGCAGCTCCAGGCAGCAGCAGCCAGTGCACAGTGAGTGAGTGCATCTTTACAACCACCACCACCACTAAACAGTTAATTCAATTGGAAGGCAGCAATTCCTGTGTCTATGTGCAGGGCGCAGGCATTCCATCGCAGAGCAGACGAAGGAAACGGAGATAGATGGGAAAGGGATTCGAAGCAGCAGCTATCTTACACTAGCAAGAAAGTGAAGAGAGTGAAGAGGCAGCCTTCCCTTTCCCTTCCGTCTCTAATAAAGTGAAACCAAGTGTACACAGTTACTACCACCACCACACCAACTCAGCTCAGCTCAGGCTCATTCGCATTCATTCTCAGCTCTGCTGCTGCTGCTGCTGCGGTGAAACAAAGTTTAATTAGAGAGAAGGGTGAGCGTGAGCCAGAGCAAAAAGAGAGACACGCTCAAAGAAGAGGAGGAAGTAGAGGAAGAAGAGGAAGAAGGCGCTGGCTCAACAAATACGAGCTGCTTCATATCACACTCTGCGACCACTGCGGTAGGTTTCACTCTCTTTTACTCTGCTAATAAACACACAGCGAGTTGCGTGTCTGGCCAGGTTTGGCGTGGTGGTGGTGGTGGTAATAGTAGTTCTGTTGAGCACACACAAATTCAGGCCGACACTGCTGCCTGGTGAAAAAAGGGCTGCTGCTGCTGTTCAGCAAACGTTCCCCTGCCCAAACAGACACGGCAAATTAACTTGTTAAGGACGCACTTAGCTGACTGAGCTTAATTAATTTGCTAATTAATAATAATACCGTTTGAGGGAGCAGAGAATGGGGGGGGGGGCTATGGCTGTGGCTGCTGACTCTCACTCAGCGGCGCATCATTACGTCTGCAGCAGCAATAGCAATCAGGCTACCCCCACTGCAAAACAAATTCCCTGTGCAAACACACTGTCCAAAAACCGTGAGAGAGTGAGCATGTATAAACAGAGTGCACATTACAAATTAAACTGTAAAATTGCCATCAGCAAGCAATGGTGGTGGTGCTGGTGGTGGTGGTGGTGATACTGGGAAATACAGTGTGTTGAATGTGTGTACCAAACTAAAACCAGCACCACCAGAGAAATCAGAGAGACGAAGGGAAGGGAAGGTGGCCCACAGTCGTCTTCCAATAAAAAGAAAGAAAAAAGCGTATACTACTAGGGCAATCTTCTCTGCATTTTCTTTCTGCGCTTTCTCAATAAAAAGCAGAAGCGCTTCGTCTTCTAACAGAGTTCTCTCTCTCTGCCTTCTTTTTCGAATAAAGAGCGCCTGTGATGAATAAATTAACTGCATGCAATGCTGCTGTGTTTGCCCGCCGCCAACAATTACCCTTGCTCCCCCTTCTGCTCTCATCAGACGACTCTCTACTTGACAAAGTAAAAGACGAGAAATAAAGAAGAGGAATGGGAAAAGGGGGGAGAAAAGGGGGCAAAAGACTGAACAAATTGCAAAATCAATGGGAGATGCGCAAGACGAAGTGAAGTAAAGAAAAGGAAGAATAGTATCTCTTTTTGGTGGAATTGAACACACATACACACATAATTTCTTTTCCTAGTAGTGATGTTTAAAGCCCTGCTGAATTTGCCTTCCTAAAGTGAGGCGGTAGTGGTGAAAGTGTGTAGCAGTGAGCCACTTTGGAAATGGAGGGAAAAACCCGCCGAGACGGCGGCGGCGGCGGCCGTTCTGAGGAGACGACCAATAAGACACTTTCAGTGTCACCAGTGCTACTGACAAAAAACTGTACACACACACACACACACACATCTGTCTTTGGACAAACAAACGTGAAAGTGAGAGAAAAGAAATAGTAGCAGTAGTCCGCAGTGATCGATTGATAATTATTATTATTACTACTGCCGCTCTCCTCCGACTGTCAAACTGCTGCCACTGCTTCTCCTGCAGCCCTAAAGGCGCCAAATCTCTCTCTCTCTCTCGGTTTGTCCTGGGCTAGAAATGAACGAAATTAATTTTGCCCGTGATTTGACGTCGACGACGACGACGGTACTGGTGGTGGTACAAACGTAAAGCAAAAAACTGGCGGCAAATAAGTCAACAGAAGAAGAAGAGAACAAACACGAGAACTCTACTCTACTCGTCTACGAAGATAGGAAAACGAAAAGTGAAAGTGAAAAGGAGAGTGAGGAAACGGCGACAGCGGCCGTCGCCGATGACGATTGCCTCTGTCGAGGAGGACGATGATGATTACTATTAGCTCGGCTTAGAACGATATGAATTAAATTCAATTACTGCCAGAACGGGGGGAGGGGAGGGAGTTAGAGAGCCAAAGTAGAAAAAGGAAAAGATATTACAGAGGAATTGAACTGCACCTACTGCTGGGCTAAGAAAATAGAGCCAATGCTCTCTCTCTCTCTCTCTCTCTCTCTCTCTCTCTCTCTCTCTCTCTCT
>JAALOO010001638.1_pt1 | contig 14495 bp, 11 predicted proteins | sample 7257641 | NCBI WGS metagenome assembly JAALOO01 (sample SAMN14085613, study PRJNA598686) | mite metagenome | biome: ENVO:01001000; feature: ENVO:01001002; material: ENVO:01001226; isolation source: single female mite from University of Michigan culture on fish food culture... ...
TACATATCTTAAATGAAATGAAAAAGACAATTGCCGAACCGAGAGAAGACTACAAACCACATGCTCCACGTATCATTTCGATTACTATTGATAAAGAGTTTATTGGCGCGATCATTGGTCCAGGTGGTAAGATTATTCAAGAGATGCAACGTGAAACTGGTTCTACTATTTCTATCGAAGAGGTGGATGGCAAAGGAATAGTTCAGGTATTTGCTGACAATAAAGAGGCGATTGATGATGCGGTTTCTCGTATCAAAGCAATTGTTGCTAAACCGGAAGTAGGAGAAGTTTACGAAGGAAAAGTGAAGTCTATAATGCCTTTTGGTGCGTTTGTAGAAGTTATTCCAGGGAAAGACGGATTGTTACATATTTCTGAAATCGATTGGACACGTTTAGAAAGTATGGACGGTGTCTTTAAAGAAGGGGATATTGTAAAGGTTAAACTTCTTGATATTGATAAGCAAGGGAAAATGAAACTTTCTCGAAAGGTTTTGTTACCTCGACCGGAAAAGCAGAATTCTGCAGAAGCGCCGAAAGATGCACCCAAAGCATAATTCAGCTCACTATTAAAACAGAAAGGCATGTCCAAAATGACATGCCTTTCTGTTTTAATAAAATCCTTTAAAGCATTATAACAGACTTAATTTCTGAAACTTTTTTATAGAATTCGATGACCTCGTCTGCATTGTTAACAAACGTTTCAACTGTAATGGAATTGTATTTTCCCGTAGACGATTTCTTCTCACTGAATTTGCTGCTTGGGTGTGTGAAAATAGATTTAACTTCATTTTCCTTCTCCAAGTCCGCTTTTACAATAAATTTAAACCGGTATAACATTGGAAATTGTTCTACGGTATTTAGCTTTTCCCGAAAATTTTCATAAAAATTTTCGTTGTTGGACTCGTTTCCAGAAAGGTCCTGAATATTGATATTGTTTAAATCACTCATTTATTTTTCCTCCTGTTGATAGTTTAATCAATAATTGTACCTTTCGCTCTTTCTGACAATTTGACTTGTTTTCGTGGTATAGTGTTTTATTGGCTGGTGAAGTGCTAAAAATTTTCTGACACCGAATGTTATTTGCTAAAAACCATTCTAGCTATTTGTATTGTTATCTTGGTTATTGATTCTTTTTACAAGTATTTTTAGTAAAATATTGTTTATGAATTTGGTTATCTGCTAAATATATTTAGTAGATTGCTGCATTAATTGTAAACTATGAAAAAACGGGTATTAATCAGCGATATAGCAAAAGCATTAGGGATCTCTGTTACAACAGTCTCCTTTATTCTAAATGATAAAGCTAAAGAGAAAAGAATTAGCGATGCGTTAACAAAGCGCGTACTAGATTATGTGAAAAAAGTTGGCTACAAACCGAACCAGTTGGCTAAGAGTTTACGAACTGGACAGACCAAGATTTTAGGGTTACTAGTTGAAGATATTGCAAATCCTTTTTTTTCAAATGTTGCTAAATATATTGAAAGACAAGCTTATCAGGCTGGTTATCATATAATCTATTGCAGCATGGATAATGATGAACTGAAGGCTAAGGAACTTATTCAACTTTTTATGGATCGACAAGTTGATGGTTTTATCATTACCCCATCTGAAGGTCTGGAGTCAACGATTGAGAATATACGACAAAATAATACGCCACTTGTCTTGTTCGATCGATTTATGCCAAACGTTGAAACTAACTATGTAGTTTCAGATAATAAACGTGGTGCTTATGAAGCGACCAAGCACCTGCTCGAACTTAAAAATAAACGTGTAGGATTGATCTCGCTATATTCGAATCAGACACAGATGCGTGACCGTCTTGATGGGTACATGGAGGCAATGGATGAATTTCGTACACAGTCTTTTGTGAAAAAATTAGACCTCGATGGTCCCCATGAAGAATCTAAAGCACAGATTTTAGAATTCGTAGTAGACAATAATTTGGATGCGGTTTTATTTGCAACGAATTATTTAGCTGTCGACGGCTTGAAGGCTCTTAAAGAGGCAAAAGAGCCTTTACCGAAAATGGTTGCTTTTGATGAGCATACTTTATTTAAGTTACATGATCCGTCAATTTCGGTGGTTTCTCAAGATATCGAAATGTTAACAAAAGAACTCATTTCCACATTGATCGCAGAGATTGAAGGGAAATTAAAGGAAGTTCGGCAGTTAACTATTCCATGTAGTCTTATTGTACGGGAATCTTCTATTTAGATGCTGGTACAAACTTCATGGAAATTGAATTCACGCAGTGACGCGTGTTTTTCTGTGTAAATTGTTCTCCTTCGAATACGTGACCAAGATGTGCTCCACATTTCGCGCACAAAATTTCTACGCGTTGCCCATCAGCATCTACTTCGCGGCGAACTGCACCTTGAATTTCGTCGTCGAAGCTAGGCCAGCCACAGTGCGATTCAAATTTATCACTTGAATTATAAAGCGGTGCATCGCATCGTTTACATATATACGTACCATTGGCCTTATTATTCAGTAGTTCACCTGTAAAAGGCCGTTCCGTCCCTTTGTGAACTATTACATATTCTTCTTCTTTAGTAAGACTGTTTTGTTTTGTTGTATCTGCCATTTCTTTATAGTGTGTAGTTGTCGTTGATGCATGCGTACAGGATATTAAAACATGCACGATTAGGATACCAAGTATATAGTGTTTATACATACATACTAAGGTCGGAAATATTTGGTAAAACATTGTAGATTGTTTGTAAAGAAATAAGCAGTAAATAGTACCAAATATTAATTAAAGTTAACTGTTAATTTTCCTGTAAAAAGCGGTTTTAACGCAGTTTTACGCAAGTTATTTAGAATGGTTTTAAATTGATAATTTGAGTCATTAAATTGTCAGGGATTGCTTAAATAGTTATACTTTTGTGCATTGTTTGAAGGGATTAAACCGTTTGAACGACGTGTTTTAAATGTTTTATATTACAAATAAAAAGTATAAAGTGCTAAATATGAGAAATGTCTCATCTGTTTTGGGAAAACTTGCAAAGACGATGTCAATCAGTTTGATGTTGTTGTTTGCCGTTACGATGGCGCATGCGCAGGACATTAAAGAGGGGCAAACGCTCTTTAAGTCTAAATGTACAACGTGTCATGCTGTGTCTAAGAAGGTGGTAGGGCCAGCTTTAGCTGGAATGTCGGAAAGACACCCTGAAGAATGGCTAGTTAGTTGGATCCATAATTCGCAAGCAATGATTGCTGCGGGCGACGAAACTGCGGTTAGATTATTCGAAGAGAACAACAAACTTGTGATGACTTCCTTTACGGATTTATCGGAAGATCAAGTAAAGAACATCATTGCGTATGTAAAAGATGAAGAAGCGAAAGCTGCTGCTGGTCCTGCTGAAGGTGCTGCAGGAACTGTGGGCGCAGCTAAATCCGATGATGCAAATACTATGATGATCATTGGTTTAATTGCTGTTGTGGTATTAGCTATTGCAATTATTGTTGTATTAAACCGTGTTATTCGTTCTTTAGAGAAGATAATTGCTACTAATCAAGCTGCAATTGAAGCGGCTGAAGCGGCTAATGCCGGTTATCAAGAGAGTCGTTTTGCAAAGTTTGCAAAGGCTTTTGTTAAAAATAAAAAATTAGTAGGATTTACAGTATTAATGGTGGTGGTGCTCTTGTCGTTTGCTGGGTGGAATACATTATGGAATGTTGGTGTTCACCAAGGATATGAGCCGGTACAGCCAATTAAATTTTCTCACCAAATTCATGCGGGAGCCAATCAAATTGATTGCCAATATTGTCATGGAGGAGCATTTAAATCAAAGAATGCCTCTATACCGTCGGCAAACGTTTGTATGAACTGTCATAATACAGTGACGGCGTCCGAACATTATGATGGTGAAATTTCTCCTGAAATCGCTAAAATTTATAAAGCTGTGGATTTCGATGCAGAAACCCGTACTTACGGTGATAACCCTAAGCCAATTGAATGGGTTAGAGTTCATAACTTACCTGACTTTGCCTATTTTAATCACTCTCAACACGTAGTTGTAGCTGGTGTAGAATGTCAAACTTGTCATGGTCCAGTTGAAACAATGGAAGAGATTTACCAATATTCTCCACTTACAATGAAATGGTGTATTGATTGTCATAAAACGACTGAGGTTAATTCTGATAACGCGTATTATGATCAATTGATTCAAGCGCATGAAAAACTTAAAAAGGGTGAGAAAATGACTGCAGCCATGATCGGTGGTCTGGAGTGTGGTAAATGTCACTATTAATAATTATTTTAGGAATACGCAATCTTATATATAGCTTAAATGGATAGCAATAAAAAATATTGGAAAGGTTTGGAAGAATTGCAACAAACGCCTGCTTTCGTAGAAAAAAGCAAAGGTGAGTTTGCCGAACCTATTCCTGTAGAAGATGTCTTAAATGAAGCAGGCTTAAGTACGAAGACACCTCGACGTGACTTCTTGAAAGCTTTGGGATTCGGTTTGGGTGCTGTAACACTGGCAGCTTGTAATCGTACGCCGATACATAAAGCTGTACCGTACGTTATCAAACCAGAAGAAATAACACCAGGAGTACCGAATTTTTATGCTTCTTCTTTTAATGGTCAAAGTGTTTTAGTTCGTACTCGTGAAGGTCGTCCTATCTCGATTACTGCTAACCCGAATTCCATTGGGTTGTCGCAGGGTACAGATTCAACAACTTCGGCTGCAGTTCTAGATTTATACGATATGTCTAAATTGCAGAACCCACAAATTGGAGGAAAAGATGTTGAATGGGCCGAACTTGATAAAACTGTTATAGCAGCTTTAAATAAAGCTGCGGGATCAGGTAAACAAATTTCTATCGTTTCCAATACGGTTAATAGTCCATCAACATTGGCCGCTATTGAACAATTCAAATCAAAGTACCCGACAGTACAGCACATACAAGTTGATGCTGTATCGTATAGTGGTATTATTGAAGCAAATAGAGCGAGTCTGGGCAAAGCTGTCGTACCTTCTTATCATTTTGATAAAGCTAATGTTGTCGTTTCTGTTGCAGCAGATTTTTTAGGAACTTGGTTAGCGGGTGAGGAACATACACAAGACTACGTTAAGAATCGTGATAGTAAGTCACTGAAAAGTGGTAAAATGTCTCGTCATATTCAGTTTGAATCAGGTTTAAGTATGACTGGTTCTAATGCTGACGTGCGCATCGCAATTAAGCCCTCAGAAGAAGGGGCGGTATTAATATCATTATTTAATGCCATAACAGGACAAACTGTGTCTGGTGGTGTTTCAAATAAAAAAGCGCAAACTGCTATTACCTTAGCGGCAAAAGAATTAACAACCAATAGAGGGAACTCATTAGTAGTTGCCGGTTCTAATGATGTCAATGTTCAATTATTAGTCAATGCGATTAATAGTGCATTAGGTGCGTATGGTTCTATTATTGATCTTGATAATTTCTCTAAACAATATCAAGGTTCAGATGCAGATTTTCAACAATTCTTAGCAAATGCTAACGCTGGTCAAATAGGTGTTGCCTTTTTCTTAAATGCAAACCCATTATATGATTATATTAAATCAGATGATGTGACCAAAGCTTTAGGCAAGGTCGAGTTTACACTTTCGTTCGCAGACCGAGCTGATGAAACTGCTTCAACACTAAAAGCAATAGCTCCAACATCATCGTTTTTGGAATCTTGGGGTGATTCATCTTCTAAGGAAGGCTATTATACTATAGTTCAACCAACAATAAACCCTGTGTTTAACACTCGTCAGGCTGAGCAAAGTTTACTTGTTTGGGCAGGAAATACGACGAATGTTTATGAATTTGTTAAGGGATACTGGGAAGCGAATGTTATAGCGGGAACAGGCAAAACTTGGAACGATGTATTGCAGAGTGGTTTTGTTTATAAAGGAACAAACTCGGGTTCTGCATACACAGCGAATGTTGATATAAATAATGTTTCGACAGCGATTGTTTCTTCAGCTAAAGCTATAGCTGGTGATGTGGAATTAAAATTATATGAATCAACAGGACTTCGAGATGGACGTTACGCAAATAACGCTTTCCTACAAGAGCTTCCTGATCCTGTTTCTAAGGTGACGTGGGACAACTACGCTGCGATAAATCCTAGGTTTGCTGAAGAACTTGGTTTAGGTGAAGATGGTCGAGTAAAGGTTGAAGCGAATGGTTATACTATTGAGCTTCCGGTAGTTTTACAACCCGGTCAAGCGTTAGGAACTGTTTCGATTGCAATCGGTTATGGTCGTACTAAAGTTGGTAAAGCTGGGAATGAAGTAGGACAGAATGCTTTCCCATTTGCACGTTTAGTTAACGGTTCGAAACAATTTGAAACAAAAGCTTCTGTTACAAAAGCTGGTGGAGCGTATCAATTAGCGCAAACACAGACGCACCATACAATTGAAGGACGTAACATCGTACGTGAGACAACCTTTGCAAAATATCTAAAAGATCCTAATTCAGAATCGGGACGGTTCTCAGATACACACAAAACATATGATCTATGGAATAAGTTTGAATCTCCAGGTCATAAATGGGTAATGGCAATCGATTTGAATGCTTGTACTGGTTGTGGTTCTTGTATCGTTGCTTGTAGTGTGGAAAATAATGTTCCTGTTGTTGGCCGCGATGAGGTTCGCCGTCGTCGTGAGATGCACTGGTTACGTATTGACCGTTATTATACGCTTGAAACTTCCGAAGGAAAACTAACTAAGGAAAAGGAAATTGCTAAAGCTACTGAATATGATTATGAAGATGTAACTGTTGTTCATCAACCAATGTTATGTCAACATTGTGATCATGCACCGTGTGAAACTGTTTGTCCGGTACTAGCAACGGTACACTCCTCAGAAGGTTTAAACCATATGGCTTATAACCGTTGTTTTGGTACGCGGTACTGTGCAAATAACTGTCCGTATAAAGTACGTCGTTTTAACTGGTTTAACTACTGGAATGATTCACGTTTTGATAATTACTTGAACAATGAATTTACACAATTAGTACTTAATCCAGATGTTACAACACGTTCTCGTGGAGTTATGGAAAAATGTTCTATGTGTATTCAACGAATACAAGCTGGTAAATTACAAGCCAAAGTGGAAAACCGTAAATTGAAAGACGGTGATGTTCAGATGGCTTGTCAACAAGCATGTTCAGCAAACGCGATTATTTTTGGGGATGTTAACGATCCTGAATCAGAGGTTTCAAAAGCCTTACGTAACGAACGTGTTTATTATGTGTTGGAAGAGATCAATGTTCAACCGAACATAGGTTATATGACGAAAGTTAGAAACACATTTGAAGCGTAAATTTTACTCTAATTTGAAATTAAAAAACTATGTCATCGCATAACGAATCAATATTAAGAGAACCTTTAGTAACCGGCAAGAATATCACTTATGCTAAGGTAACAGATGATATCTTATTACCGGTTGAAAATAAACCTAACAAAGCTTGGTGGATTGGATTCACTGTAGCTGCTTTAGGTGCCATGCTTTGGGTTGTCAGTGTTGGATACACATTTTGGACAGGTATCGGCGCTTGGGGTCTAAATAAAACAGTCGGCTGGGCTTGGGATATCACTGACTTTGTTTGGTGGGTAGGTATCGGTCACGCGGGAACATTGATCTCTGCAGTACTTCTAATCTTCCGCCAGAATTGGCGTAACTCTATTAACCGCTCGGCTGAGGCGATGACGATCTTTGCCGTAATTTGTGCCGCAACATATGTCGTGGCTCACATGGGTCGGCCTTGGTTAGCTTATTGGATTTTTCCGTTACCGAACCAATTTGGTTCATTATGGGTAAACTTTAACTCGCCTTTAGTTTGGGATGCTTTTGCGATCTCAACATACTTCACTGTTTCTTTAGTGTTTTGGTACTGTGGTCTGTTACCAGATATTGCATCAGTACGTGATCGCGCCTCAGGATTAAAGCAAAAAATCTATAGCGTTTTATCTTTTGGATGGAACGGTTCAGTAAAAACTTGGCAACGGTTTGAGATAGTCTCTCTTATATTAGCAGGTATCTCTACTCCATTGGTACTATCTGTACATACAATTGTATCTATGGACTTTGCAACCTCAGTTATTCCTGGCTGGCATACAACGATTTTCCCGCCGTATTTCGTAGCAGGAGCAATTTTCTCTGGTTTTGCAATGGTGCAAACACTGTTATTGGTATTACGTAAAGTAATGAATTTTGAGGACTATATTACGATGTTCCATATTGAATCGATGAATAAGATCATTATGGTAACTGGTTCTATAGTTGGTATCGCTTATTTGACAGAATTATTTATTGCATGGTATTCTGGATCAGAGTACGAGATGTATGCGTTTGAGAACCGTATTGCAGGTCCTTATGCTTGGGCATACTGGTGTATGATGACATGTAACGTTATCTCGCCCCAATTATTTTGGTTTAAGAAAATTCGTACAAGTATTCCAATTTCGTGGATATTATCTATTGTTGTAAATATAGGTATGTGGTTTGAACGTTTTGTAATTATTGTTACTTCATTACACCGTGACTATTTACCGTCATCATGGGCAATGTTTTACCCAACTTGGGTTGATGTTGGCATCTTTGTAGGTTCAATTGGACTATTCTTTACGTTATTCTTATTGTTCTTACGTTTCTTACCAGGGATTGCGATTGCAGAGGTGAAATTATTGTTAAAATCATCCTCGTTGCAACAAAAAACTAAACTAGCTCAAGAAGGTGCATTTCCAACTGAGCAAGTAGAGTTCTTTGCCAACTCGCTCGAAAAATATGATTCAGTATCAAAAGAAGATATTAACGCATTAACACAAAAATAATAGCAATGAGCAATACAAAATATATATTAGGTAGTTTTGCTGATCCCGACGAGATGATGCATGGGATTGATAAATTGCAAGCAAACAATATCAGCATATATGATTGTTTTACCCCGATGCCGATACATGGAATTGAAGCAAAACTGGGAGTAAGGCCATCACGTTTACCTATTGCAGCATTTATTTTTGGTGCTATAGGGACTTGTTTAGGTTTCAGTTTGATATATTTTACAATGTCTTACGACTGGCCTATGAATATCGGGGGGAAACCTTCTATGCCCCTGCCTAACTTTGTACCAATTACCTTTGAGGTAACAATTCTCTTGTGTGCACTAGGTATGGTTGCGAGTTTCTTTTTTAGAAATCACTTATTTCCAGGACGTGCTCCACGGGTCATGGATCTACGCGCGTCTGATGATCGCTTTATCGTAGCTGTTGATGCTAATGAAAATGGTGATCACGCACTTATTGATTCTCTTTTAAAGGAAGCTGGTGCAGTTGAGGTTAAATACAATGAAAGAAAATATGTTAGCTATGAATAAGAAGAGTTTTCTTGGATCTGTATGTGCTGCTCTTGCTTTAGCGGCAGTAGTTTCCAGTTGTGGCGATGGTAAATCGCGCAGTGCAGGATGGGAATTCTCGAGAAATATGTATGATCCGATTGCATATAATCCGGATCAGCCTAATAATAATTTTGATAATAAAATTACTGCCCAATTACCTCCAGCAGGAACTAATCCAATTGGATTCGAGCGTTTTGAATTCGCAAATTCATTGGAAGAATACGAGCGTGCTGGACGGGAATTAACAAATCCGTTAGCAATTACACAAGCAAATCTTGCACAGGGGCAGGCCTTGTTTCAAACATACTGTGCTGTTTGTCACGGAAAGGAAGGTAAAGGAGACGGCCCAATAACAAAGGATCGGTCTGTAGATGATTCACGTGGATCACGTCAATTAGAAACTTTTCCACCTCCACCATCGTATCAGAAATCTGATGCTGCAAGTTCATCTAGAGGAGGGGCAATGAGTGACTTAACTGACGGTAAAATTTATCACACAATTTATTACGGTCATAACTCAATGGGATCACATGCTTCTCAATTGTCTCCAGAGGAGCGTTGGAAGGTTGTTATGTACGTACACGAATTACAAAAAAAATAATCTAACATCAATATAGTAAATGGGAACTCACAATCATCATCACGATTATAATTTCGGCGAACGATTTCAATTTGCTGGTATCGGTAAGATACTTAGTCTTCTTGGAATTGCTGTAGGCGTTATAGCCATTGTTATAGGCCTAATGTCAAGTGACCATATTATGGTTGAACGTACATACGCAAACCTATTATTGATGGGTTATTATTTCACATGTGTATGTGCTGCTGGAGCATTTTTCGTAGCGCTCCAAATAGTAACACAATCATCCTGGTCTGCTGGGTTGATTCGTATACCACAAGCGATGTCAAGCATTTTGCCTATCGCATCAATTATTTTGCTTATTATCGTTGGACTAGGTTTATCCAGTCATAATTTATATCATCATTGGAATGCCGACGGTATTACAGATCCTGCTAGTGCTAACTTTGATAAGTTAGTTGCGGGAAAATCTTCTTTCCTTAATGTCCCAGGGTTTTTGATTCGTCAAATAATTTTTATGGGGTCTTATAGTATTTTTGCGTTTATCTTAGCGAAATTATCTTATAAAGAAGACTTAGAAGGAGGTTTGAATTCTTATAAGAAAAGCTTTAAGCTTTCTGCCATTTTCCTCGTTATATTTGGTTTTACTACACCGATTTGGTCTTTTGATACAGTTATGTCTTTGGAAGCACATTGGTTTTCTACCATGTTTGGTTGGTATAACTTTGCAGCAATGTGGGTTAGCGGTTTGGCTGCAATTACAGTGATCGTCGTTCTTGTAAAGAAAGCAGGATATTTGGATTGGGTAAATGAAAATCACTTACATGATCTAGGTAAGCTAATGTTTGGTTTTTCTATCTTCTGGGCGTACGTTTGGTTTGCGCAATTTATTTTGATTTGGTATTCTAACATCCCTGAAGAAACGGTTTATTTTTATAAAAGATTTGAACCTGAATACAAACCTTGGTTTTGGTTGAATATCATCCTTAATTTTGTAGCGCCACTATTGCTTTTGGTTGATCGTGACACAAAACGTAAGGCTAATGTGATGCTGTTTGTCTCGATATTATTATTGTGCGGACATTGGTTAGACTATTATGTTATGATTATGCCAGGTACTGTAGACACGCATCGTGGATTTGGTTATATTGAGATAGGAACTGCATTAGGTTTTGTAGGATTATTTACTTTCTTAGTGATGAGCAAACTTAGTCGACATCCGTTAGGTGCTAAGCATCATCCACTCTTAGATGAGAGTTTACATCATCAGTTATAAGTTCTAGTCATTAGCAATACTACGTTTAAACGTTTTTAGAAGAAATGAAATTTAAAATTAATAACAGATTCAAAGCCGTGTTGGGATGCTTACTAGCCGTAGGGTTACTTTTCTCTACACCTAGTTTTGCTCTTCAGCAAGATTCATTAGCGCAGGATTCTACGGTTGTAGATTCAGTTGCATCAGTTGCAGTCGATTCGGCAGGAACGGTAGCAGCCGATTCGGCAACAGTTGCCCCAACTGCAACGGCGTCTGCATCGTCAAGTTCAGCGGCCGCTGAACCTGTGAAGCAAATTGACCCACAGGTCTACAAAAACCTTACTTATTATGTTTTATTATTTCTGATTATCTGTACTGTTGTTGCAGTAGTTGGAAAAGTGTTATCGGTATATGAGTTAACACGTAAAATGAATGGTAAGTACAATCCTTTTAGCAACAATAAATTTCAAGGGAGCTTACTTATAATTTTCCTTGTCTCATTTTTAGGATTTGTTTACTACGGATATTCAGTATGGGGAAGTTGGGCGTGGCGTTCTGCAGTTACCGAGCATGGTAAAAGTGTAGATACCATGTTTATCATTACCACGGTCATTATTACGGTAGTGTTAGTGCTTGTTCATATCTTGCTTCTGTGCTTCCCGTATATTTATCGTATGCGTGCAAACTCGAAAGCATTCTATTATCCGCATAATGATACAATCGAAAAGATTTGGACAATTGTACCTGCGGTTGTTTTAACTGTATTGGTTTTGTTTGGTTTTTTCACTTGGAGATCAATTACTAATGTTCCTGAAGATTTGCAGAAATCTGCTATACAGATCGAGGTTATGGGTGAGCAGTTTCAATGGCAGGTTCGTTATCCAGGTAATGATGGAGTTATCGGGAAACGTAATTATAAGCTAACTACACCAACGAATTCATATGGTATTGATTTCAATGACCAAAGTTCGTGGGATGATATTCAAGCTTCAGATATCGTGATCCCAGTAAACAAATCCGTAAGATTCCATATTATTTCGAAAGATATTATTCACTCTTTTTATATTCCGGATTTTCGTGTTCAAATGAATGCTGTACCAGGAATGACGAATTATTTCCAATTTACGCCGACCGTGACTACAGAGGAAATGCGTGAACGTATGAATGATCCACAATACGATTATGTTATGTTATGTAATAAAATTTGTGGTTCTGGTCACTTTAATATGCAGAAAAAAGTGATTGTGGTAAGCGAGGCGGAGTATAAAGAATGGTTAAGTACCCAGAACAAGTATTTTACTGAAGATTTGCAAAAAGAGTTTGCAGGCTTGGAGATTCAAGAGTCTAGCCAACTTGCTTCAGCTTCACTAAATTAATTGAAATAAGAAATTATTAAAAGAATATGTCAAGTACAGTTATATCGCACGACGCAGCGCATCATGATGCACACAATCATCATCATGAGACCTTCTTAACTAAATACATATTTAGTCAAGATCATAAGATGATTGCGAAGCAGTTTTTGATCACGGGTATTGTGATGGCCGTTTTCGCTATGGTGCTTTCTATCTTATTCCGTATCCAATTAGCATGGCCGGATAAGGATTTCCCAATCTTAGAAGTTTTTCTAGGTAAGTGGGCTGAAGGTGGGCGGATGAAGCCCGAATTTTTCCTTTCGTTAGTTACCATCCATGGTACAATGATGGTTTTCTTTGTATTAACAGCTGGTCTTTCAGGAACGTTTAGTAATTTATTAATCCCCTATCAGCTTGGTGCTCGAGATATGGCATCACCGCTGATGAATATGATTTCTTACTGGCTTTTCTTTATTGCCTGTGTAATCATGGTGTCTTCTTTCTTTATAGAAAGTGGTCCCGCTTCTGCAGGTTGGACAATTTATCCCCCGTTATCCGCTGTGCCAACTTCTATTGCTGGCTCTGGGCTGGGGATGACCTTGTGGTTGATCAGTATGACATTATTTATTGCCTCGCAGGTGATTGGTGGTGTCAATTACATTAGTACAGTATTAAATATGCGTACAAAGGGAATGGATCTGTGGAAAATGCCACTTACTATTTGGGCATTCTTTCTAACCGCAATTGTTGGTCTATTATCGTTCCCTGTTTTAGTTTCAGCAGTCGTATTGTTGTTCTTTGACCGTTCAGTGGGTACATCCTTTTACTTATCTGATTTAGTGGTTCAAGGACAAATCCTTCCAAATGAAGGTGGATCTCCAATTTTGTTTCAACACTTATTTTGGTTTTTAGGTCACCCGGAAGTTTATATCGTGGTAATGCCAGCTTTGGGCTTAACTTCAGAGGTTATTTCCACAAATTCCCGTAAGCCGATCTTTGGTTACCACGCGATGGTTTATTCGTTAGTTGGTATCACTGTATTGTCGTTTATTGTATGGGGACACCACATGTTCGTTACGGGTATGAACCCGTTCCTAGGTGGGGTATTTATGATCACCACTTTAATTATTGCGGTTCCTTCAGCAGTTAAGGCATTTAATTATATCGCGACTTTGTGGAGGGGTAATATACGTTTTACACCTGCGATGATGTTCGCTATCGGAATGGTCTCGTTCTTTGTTTCAGGTGGTTTAACCGGTCTTTATTTAGGTAATGCAGCTTTAGATATTAACTTACATGATACTTATTTTGTTGTTGCGCATTTCCATCTTGTAATGGGATCTGCATCAATTTTTGGTATGCTTTGCGGTGTTTATCATTGGTACCCTAAAATGTTCGGAAGAATGATGGATACGAAGTTAGGTTATCTACATTTTTGGTTGACATTTATCGGCGCGTACTTAGTCTTTTTCCCTATGCATTTTATGGGAATAGATGGTGTTCCTCGTCGTTATTACTCTTTTACAGCTTTTCCTTTTATGGAAAAGTGGGTATCAGTTAACCTATTAATTACATGGGCTGCGATTATTGCAGGATTAGCGCAGGTTGCCTTCCTTTGGAATTTCTTTAGTTCGATTTGGAAAGGTAAGAAAGCTCCACAGAACCCATGGGGATCTAATACTTTAGAATGGACAACTCCGGTTGAACATATTCATGGTAACTGGCCTGGAGAGATTCCAACTGTATACCGTTGGCCTTACGATTACAGTAAACCTGGTCACGATACTGATTTTATTCCGCAAAATGTTCCACATTCAGAAACAATGAGTTCGAATTTAGCGCATGATTTTGAAGGAAATGAAGATGCTATTCGTATCCAGAACGAATGGAATAAAGCAAATAATAGAGAAATTATAGAAGAGTAGGT
>JAALOO010001641.1_pt1 | contig 14468 bp, 13 predicted proteins | sample 7257641 | NCBI WGS metagenome assembly JAALOO01 (sample SAMN14085613, study PRJNA598686) | mite metagenome | biome: ENVO:01001000; feature: ENVO:01001002; material: ENVO:01001226; isolation source: single female mite from University of Michigan culture on fish food culture... ...
TCTCTCTCTCTCTCTCTCTCTCTCTCTCTCTCTCTCTCTCTCTCTCTCTTTTCATTCTTTTACTCCCTTCTTACCTTGCGTAACATTCGGTCGACGATGCCTTCGAGTGAGGTCTCGGTGATGTCGAGAAGGAGGACCGCTTGCTGGAGGAACTGATCGACGTCCATTGAAGCGCGAACCTCGGCGCCGAAGTCTTTCATCGGTACTCGCTGAAAGGAGGAATACATTAGCATTATTTCAGGCATGCGAATGCGAGAATCACGCCGGCTGCATTCGCCATAGAGACCGCTGCCGCTGCCGAAGACGGAGCCCATTGAGGTGCTCTCCACGCCGGAGAGCACCCCGGAGGCGCTCGCCAGGTTGATCAGCGCCTGACTGGCGCGCCGAATCGGTCCGGCCACCCTCTGGTCCCAGGACTTGCGCCGGTTGATGCTGCCCGGAGGACCAAAGGGCGGCGGCATGTTCGTTGAGAGCATCATCGAGGAGGAGTGAGGGCCACCACTGCCGCCGCCAGCGCTGCTGCTGGCAGCATTGGATGAGGCTCGACGACGACCCAGCTTGGCCGCCACCGTGCCCGGGTGGGACTTGGAGAGGGAGGAGGAGGGCGTCAGACCGCTGGAGGCGCCGCTGGAAACGATGAACATTGGCCCGCCTCCTTGAGGCAGCGCTTGCCGAGAGGAGGAAACCGAAGCGGAGGAGGGTGATGGTAAGGGAGACGCTGAGGAAGAGGCGATAGTTGTGGGCGGAAAGGTAGTGGTGGTGGTGTTTGGTGGAGTGGGACTAGTATTCGGGGCTCGGTGAATGTGAATTTTGATTGGCGGCGTCATGAGGGGGCTGTTCAGCAGTGTGGGACAGGTGTTGACGCTCTCCAGCACCGGCATGCCCACCATGTTTCTTGACCGGTGTTCAGAGGGATGATGGAGGCCGATAGGAGGCAGGGAGGCGTCACCAGAGGCAGCAGTGCGAATCTCCGGCGTAGAGGTGGCAGTGTAGACGGGCTTGCTCAGCACCGACTGCAGCTGGCGGTGATGACCGCTGTGCTTCATTGCTGCTGTCGCCGCCAGTGCCTGTGGCAGACCCACACACGAGGTGGAGGCAGAGGAAGGGGAGGACTCAGCTTGCTGATTGTCGCACTCAATCGATGATGCTGCTGTTGTTGCTGCGGGTACATTCCACTCTGAGCTAGTCGTTGATGGTGGTGGGCCGGGTCCGGCAGGTGGAGGGTGGTGCACCACAGAGTGGGCCATGGCCGCCGCCGACGTCGTCGCCGACAGTGAGGGACCCGACAGTGAGTGTCCATTTGAACTGCTACTGCTGCTCTGATTGTCGCTCCTGCTGCTGCTGTTGTCGGCTTCTCCGCCGCCACCGGCTCTTCCACTTCCCTGCACCGGAAGTAGCTCAATGTAACCTGAGGAGTCAGCAGCGGTGTGTTGCTGCTGCTGATGCTGTTGGCTGGTGGCCACATTCTGCTGCGAGCCAGGCAGGCTTCCGTAGTTGGAGAGACCGCTTTGGATTCGGCTGTTTTGTTGGCTTTGTTTTGTAGTAGTACTGCTGTCGTTCTTCTTGTCCATCTTTGACGCCACCACCTTTGTTGTCCAAAATCTTGGTCTGGTCGACGAGTCTGGACCCAAATGACAGCGACGACGGACGACGGTGAAGGACAGTGGCGACGACGGCGACGACGAGCTGGTGGTGGAAGAAGTCGGGTGGTCGGACAAATTGGCGTCAACATGGGAACGCAGACATCACAGACGAGGGTGAAGAAGAAGAATAAGAGAAAGAGGATGAAAGAGGCAAAAATAGAAAGTGATGATGATGAAGAAGAGGTCAAGAAGAAGAGGATGAAGAAGAAATCACAAATGACCACAATAATAACAACAACGAGAACGACGACGACGACCAGCGACGCATCTTGGAGGGAGGGCAAGTGGATGAGTGTCAACCAGGGCAAGATAACAACAATAATAAAACAAGAACAATAACAACAACAACAGCCCTCGACTGATGAGACGGAAACATCAGAAAAGGGAACGAAGAAGAAGAAGAAGCAGATGATGATAAAATCTGACGGACGGAAGGAATGCTTGCGGTAGAAGAAGTAGTAGTAGACTTGAGTGTGATCGGCAATCGGCGTGTGCGTGTGTGTGTCGTTGACGTTGGCAGCGGTGGCAGATCAACTGCGCTGAACTTGACTGGTCGCACACACACACACAAACTGACACGGCCGTGCTGTGGGCTCAGTGGCTCCTCGGTGCACTGCAGAGAACTCCTACTCCGACCGACTGCTCCACCAACTGATCGACCAACTGACTGACTGCAATTGCAAAGAGTGAGCCCTCGATCGAATACTAGGCAAACCGACGATGCGGACGATGAGAGAAAGGCAAAGAGAGAGAGAGAGAGAGAGAGAGAGAGAGAGAAGAAAAGGATGAATGAGTGAAGGAAGGAAAGAATGAATGAGAGAAAGATGCGCGGGCGTCTTCGGCGTCGCTGTAGCTCTTTTCCTTTTTTCCTCTTTGCTCTCTCTCTCTCTCTTCTTTCCCTGACTATAGCGTAAGAGGAGCATGGTTTGATGTCAGCGGCTTCAACTGCTCAAACTGCGCGCTCAAACTGCAAGCTCTTTTTCTCTCTCATTCATTCGCCATTGTTGGCGGCAACAACATTTCTGTACAATTCAGCAAATCGAAACTAGACGATGATGATGACACTGGTGATGGTGGTGGCGGTGATGATGGTGATGGAAGTAGTTGTAGCCGATGGCGCCAACTACTTCCATCACCCCGGCTCGCCAGCCAGCTAGGTCTAGGCAGACACAAACAAACCAGGCAGGCAGACAAGTCTTCTTCGCTGTCTGTCTGTCTGAATAATTCATTCTTCTATTTTTTTGCTACATGCTAAAAAGGCTAAAGATCTCCAAATTTGATCAAACACTGCTGCCGTTGGAAGATTTCGATTCACCCGTTTTTGCCGCTTTTTCTCTTTTTCCTCCTCTTCCCCTTTCTCTTCTCAAGCGGCATCAACGCTAATCGAAGCTAGCAGAAGAGCAAAGTTTGCAAGTTTGCCTGCCAAGTATTGCCACCACGGCGACAACGACCATTGGCGTGATTGGTCTGGCAAAAGGGGACTTTGCTCTGCTCTTTTCATTTGGTAAACGAAAGCTGCTGATGCTGCTGGTGCTAGTACTGGTGCCATTGCCAATGCAACTGCCGTTGTGAGCTTCAAGTGCGGAGACAACTGCGACAACCGGCGCCGAATGGCGGCGAGTTGAATGATTGGAGTCCTTCTTTCACCCGTTGTGCGGTCGTACACACTCACACACACACACACTGACTGCTTTCAGGGTGGCCCACTAGTACTCACACTGGCTCTGGCTTCTGCTGGTGATGCTTGGCTGCCACGGCTGTGACACTCAACAGTAACGCACTGCAACAGAAGCAACATCAGCAGCAGCAGCACTATTGTGCTCAACTGAATGCACAGCGGCCAGTGGTAATCATCAAACAGCAATAACGTGAATACATTTGTGTGTGAACGAGGGAACTTCAAGGAAGGAGGAAGGGAGAGTGTGTGTGTGTGTATGTATGGAACTCTCTGCAACTTGAGCAAGCAGACTGCAACACAAACATATCGATAGACAGACATTGACATCGAATTGGCTCTATATATCAAATTAGGTTAGCCAGCCATCCAGAATCGGATCACTCGCATTGAGCATCATCAGCCAGTGGATGGGGCTGCTGCTACTACTTTGCTGGTGGAAGTAGAAGAGGGCCATCGTCGCCCAGCACCGCCACCACCATCACCATCAAAACTTCCCTTTGGTGGTTGTGGGCTGCAAGTTGTCGGAGGCAGGGTAGAGCTGCCAGCCAGTTCTCAATGACAGCCACAATCCCCTCTTTCTCTCTCCCTTCCTCTTCTGGCAGCTGACCACCCAGTCGGAGCCATTAACAATCGGGGTCAATTGATAAATTGATTTCTTCAACAAATTAGTAAGCATACATGCCACTACAAATCGACGCCGAGAGGTCCTGTGGGTGCGTGGGCGAGTGCCCTTTGCCTTCCGCTGCTGCTGCTACTGGCACCACTACCAACTGTCACTTTTGCCACTACTGCCCTGGAACGGCAAAAACAACAACAGCAGAACTGGTAGTATTGCCATGAACTGAAAGGAAGCACCAGAAGGAGCGTTGATGATGGCTATCGGTCATGAAGCTCAGATCATGCTGCCCTGTTCAGCCCACCGTCCACCACTACCACCAGCGCTGAAGGCGGCACGGGCCAAACTGGTTTGTTTGTAAACAAGGCGGCAGCAATGGCGATCCAAGACAATGCGGTCACTGGTGCTGTTCATTAATATCTGCTCGATGCGTCCGGCGGCCATGTCCGTCCGCCGGCGACGACCAGAATGAGCAGGGCAGAAGGAGAGGGAGAAGGAGAAGGAGAAGGAGAAAGCAAAAGCATCTGCCGCATCTGTGCACTCTCCGTTTGGCAGCATCCATCGAACATTTGTGTTCCGTCAGTTTGCCTGCCTGCCTGTCTGCAATCAAACACACAAGCACAGCAGTGCACTCGCCCAACACAAACATCCTCCTTCTCTTTTTCCTCGATCGGTGGCCAGACATCTCCAGTGGCAGGAGGAGGAGGACAACGACTACTTCTGCCCATTAGTAGTACTAGTGCCTCTGTTGCTGCTGCTGTATAGAGATCAAAGTAGTGGTCGCCTGTTTGCCTGCTGCCATCAAAGCACCCATAAAAGCCCCCTGATCGCTGTCATTGTCATAATAAATGGCATAATGAATTGAAGCTTCAATAATAATTACCCCCGCAATCACAATCAGCAGAGAGAAAGAGAGAGAAAGAGCAGAAAGCAAATTTAATCTCTTCTACGCGATCTGTACTCGGTCTCTCTGCTTCGTTTGAGATGGCTCCTCGAGCTGCCATCGCTGCCCGTGCCTGCTCTGATGCCACTCTGCCATTGTCACACTGCACAGTTTTCTTTCACGCCAGCACACACACAAACACACAAAGTAACACCACTGTCCAGTTGTGCGACACTGTCTCCCTTTCTGTTTGCCCGAGCGAAACTTCAGGGTGTACACAGACGTAAGTAAGCAAGCAAGCGACACTGTTTGTCCGCTGATCTGGTCTTCTCCTAACTTAATCTTGACTCGATAGCAGCTCTTTAGAGCTTGGCGGCGGCGGCAGCGATGGCGGCATCATCGGCGCTAGAGTGTGAGAAAAGGCAGTGTTTTCAGCTTGAAACGACAATGAACAAAGATGAAGACGATGACAAAAAAGAAAAAAATGAAGAAAAAATAAAGAGCAGGAGAAGATTCAGCGAGGGTGATCAAGTGCAAGTGCCAAGCACACGGTCAAACACAACGAGCAAAAGCAGCATCAGCAGCATCAGCCATTGCAACTGTGCATGGATGCGGCTGGGCAAACAAAGCCTAGAACAATGCGATTCGACACCGATAACACTGTGAGTGAATAAGAGGGGGCAAGGATGATGCAGATAAAGGAGGAAGCAATCATAAACGAGAAACGAAGAGGAATACTGCCCTGACAAGACACTCACACACTGGCCCCATCAACATCAACAGCAGCAGTGGCAGCAGGCAAATTGAAATGTTGCATCGCGCCTTGGTGCGCAGACAAGAGAGGCACAGCGCAAATGATGATGATGGGAGGCAATGGCGCCAATTCGATGCCTTCTTTTGCCTACCCTCTTTTCCTTTTTTCCCAGCACACACAAACGCATACAAACAGACAAACACAGAGAGAATACACAGAATATACAGCTCAACCGGCTCAACAGCAGAACAAACAGACACGGACACAACATAACACACAGACAAGGGCAGACATACACACACACACTTCTACTACAAGGAATACTGAATGCAAGACAAGACAAGACAACCAACACTCACAAGGGGATCCGCACACACTTCCACTTTCACTTCCACTTCCACTTTTCCTTTCCCTTTCCCTTGCACAAACACACACACACCGAGTTCAGGGTTCCGCTGATTAAGTTGCGGGGCAAATTAAAAAATAAAATTAAACGAGCAAAGCTTAATTTCGATTCTGAATGAAGTTAAATGTACTCGTTCGCCTTCTGCCTGCCTGCCCGCCTTCCTGCTGCCGTCTGCACTTGCACTGAAGTTAAGTAGTCACAGTGGCGGTGGTAGTAGTTGTAGTAGTAATGGGAAAAGATGGGCCCAACGGTGCAGTGAATAGGGGAATGCAGTTCTGGCTTGGCAGAAGAATGGACTCCGATTTGCAGATGGGAGGAAGGGGGCGATAGAGAAGGCAAAGATGGAGAAAGCGAAGTTTTGCGGCCGCAAGGAGGAAGGAAGGAGGAAGAAAGAACAGGGAAAGAACAGGAAAAAGAATAAGAGGCAGACTGAAAGAAAGAAAGCGACGATGGCAGCAGCCAAATCAGCGGCAGTAAACAAACACAGAGCTGATGAGCACGTTGCACACATCGGAGCCGATGAAGACCACCACCACCATCACCGCCACCAAATACTGTCACCGCGCGGCGTCGGCGGCGGCCGCTGCTGGAACCGTTGCATCAGTAAGTAGTCCTCCGCCACGGCGAGCTAGCTCCAATAAATAAGGAGCGCCTCTTGCATGAATAAATCTATTCACCACTCATTTCGTCCTATTATTTCATCCATTGAGGCACTCAGTCGCATCAGCAGAAGCAGCAGCAGCATCAGCAAACTACTACTTTTGCTGCCTTTTGTAGTAAAATGCGAGAGTGAGAAAGGGAGAGTTTCAGGACAGTTTCTGTACACAGCGTGCACAGCAAAAGGCGTAGATGAGCAGGGGACATTGGAAAAGAGAGAGTGCAGAAACAGCAGCAGCAGCCAAACTGCTGCTGGTTGCTTATTTGTGCGCTCTTTTGCAATTCACAATTGCGCTCACTCTGGCGCCTCATTCTAATTCAATCGCACACCGGGAGGAACCTAAAGTTTTAAATCAAGTTGCCCCTGTGACAATGCCCGTTTGTATATGGGAGAAAGAAAGAGAAAATGTGTGTGTCTGTGCCGGCTTAGTGATCACGGCAGCAACAGCAAACAGATCATGAACTAGGTGCTGCTCCTTCTGCCTTTCTTTCTCTGCTTCCATTCCCGACCCTGCCGTACCATGGAACTCTGTCAGCGTCTCTGTGACTGTGTGTTTGTGTGTGTGAATGTGCGTACGGTGACAGCGTGGGCTGCCAAACAGCAGTCTGCAAAAGTGTCCAGACGAATAGATAGAATAAACGGAGAGTTAGTGAGAGAGAGAGAGAGAGAGAGAGAGAGAGAGAGTTAGTGAGAGAGAGGCATTGGAAGGACAAAGGTGTGTGTGTGTTTGAAAAGGAATCGCTGATGCGAGAAATGCTCACTGGCTTCGTCCTTGCTGGTTGGATGGCTGGTTTGACTTGGCTGGCAACTCATACCAGTTTGCGCCTGGTACTCAAACTAGTTAGTACTAGGCGGGCCTCATCCTTGGGCTACTTTCCACTGCATTCACTTTTACTTCTTCTTCTTCTTTTGCATTGCATTTCCAAATTGCGTCGCCTTGCTCAGCACTGACCAAATTGGCTTTTGGTGGTTGTGGTGGTGGTAGTAGTAGTGGTGATGGCATCGTTTTAGCACTGGTTTCCAGCAGCAACAACAGCAGGATACCATTGCTCATGGTTCCCACTTTGAGCCACTGTCTTCACTGACTTTTTTGAGTGGTCAGTGGTCGAGTGGCCTAGTGTAGTGTAGTGCTCCGGTGATGATGATGTTGCTGCTGTCGCAGCAGTGCCCGGTTACTCTGTGGCTACGGAAAGCGAGCACTTTGCACTTTTCTTCTCTCAATTCCATTTTCTCTTCATCTTCCCTTTTCTTTCTTCTTATTCTTCTCTCCTTTCCGACAGCCACAACATGGTCACTTTTTGCTCTGGGCGCCGTAATCGAAATGGATTTTTCCCAGTTGGCAATTTCTTACAAAGCTCTCTGTCTCGTACATTCGCTCGCCGATTATGGTCACTTTAGCGTGTGCTGGGTATGTGCGTGGGCTGTCTAAGTAAGAGAAGGGTGGCAGCAGCAGCAGCAACAGCAGTAGACTGACTTGTTTCTATCATCGAAAAGTGTTGCCAAGGATGAAAGAAAAAAGAGTGTGTATGTGTTTGCCAGCAGATCTCCGGTCAGCAGTCTACTCTAAATACAGGCTTCACTAAAAGAATTTTTTCGGCCGCCGGCAAGAATGACGCCAAAAAGTAGAAAGAAAGAGCAGGAACAGCAACAGCAACAGCAGCAGCAGGACTAACGGCAGCAAACTTGTTCATTTCCAAGCGAACGCCTAATTAAATTGACAGCTTGAAACCATTTTGATTCGATTGCTTTTAAAAGGCTGAGATGAGATATTATTTAGTCAATCAGGGCTAGTGAAGCCTTCTTCCAGTGGTGACGTTTGCCTGCTCAGAGAGCGGCAGCAGCAGCTTCTTTTCAGCTTTGCTTTTGCAGCTTGCAGAAACCAGTACAAGCAGCAGTCTCGAAGCTCTTTTGCAAGACTGAACTGCAAGATCGAATTATTACTGCTGTTAGGCTGTGGAGAAGTAGTGGCCACTGGCCACCATCAGTAAAGCACTGGCTAGGCTGTTTGACGGCAAGCATAAGTGGCCACTGGCCGCAACGGAAGAGTGTCGTTGAATGTGTCGATGTGAGTGTGTTTGTGTGTTGTGCATTGTGTGCAGCACTGGACACACACTACCACTGCACTTGGACTCTGGAGAACGGAAGCAAGTCAAGAGAAAGGCCGAGGCAGCTGGAGCTAGAGTTAGAAAGAGGAAGTGCAGGATGCGAAATGAATCACAACTGGAGGGGCCACACAGCCCACAACCACAAACCCACCACAGTCGTTGGAGAAGAAGTAATGCGCTCCTAATCACAAGAGATTAGCCTGCCTGCTTGACATGAACTTTAAGCTATCGTTTGATTAATTTGCGTGGGCTGAAACAACATTACTGCCACTGTCAGTGGCAAGAGCAAGAGCTGCAGCAGCCGCCGCCGCCGCACTGGACGCAATGTAGACCGCAATGCCCACAGTAGTCGCCACACTAGCGACAGCAACAACAATAAAGACCACAAGTACAATAACTCACAGAGAGTCTAATGAGGAAGGGCATGAAGATGGCAAATGGACGAGGGAATGCAATGCAGTAGTCTTCTCTTCTTCTTTTCATTCTTCTTTGTTGAGTGCTTTCAGCTGAGTGGTCGTCTCTATGGCGAATGGCATGGCGGCGCAATATTTGCGAAAATAATGTGTCACACACTTACCTCGAGTTTGGCGTACATCAACGTCACTTCATCGCCGTCATCTAAAGAAAAAGGGAAAGAAAGATATAAAAATTGTGTTAAAAATTGTAAAATGTTTAGGAAAAATGTTCTATTTGTTGTCACAACATTGTAAAAATGTTGTGCAAAAATAGTAGAAAACAACAACAAACGTCCGTGACCGCCTAATTACGTGACATATAAACGAGCATCGGCAATAGCGTTTCGAATTTTCTCTCTCTCTCTCTCTCTCAGCGAGCAAAATTCAAGTTGAGAAAGAGAACGAGTCAAGAAACAGCGCTCACTGCAGCAGCCAGTGCCATCTCGGGCAGTGGGACAAGACCACTGGCGGCAGGCAGCGGTCGGATAATGGATCACCGGCCCGCAAGATGCCGCGTCGGAGTGCACCAGCGCCGATTCGGGTTTTTTAATTTGAAAAAGGCACGCAAGTGAAATGCACTGCAGGAAAGTGAACCGAAAGGCAGTGGAGAGAGAGAGAGAAAGAGAGCAAAGCAGTGGCACATGGACACACAAAGTGGATCGACTTTATGGTTGTGAAATGACGACCAGTCCGTGGGCGAGCGTTCCCTCTGCTTGCTCCTTCTCTCTTTCCAATTTCAATGAGCAGCAGCTAGTGGAGGGCGACAATAACGCAATTAAGAGTGTATATCTCGCAGTAGTGATGCTTTAAAACGGCCATTACTCGCTTGAAAGAGTGGCCGGGAAACTGCTGTTAGTGTGGTGGTGGTGGTGGCTGATGCTGATGGCAGTGATGGTAGTCACTGCGGCAGTAGCATTTCAGTTCCTCTGTCCTCCTGCCACTATGCATTGCAAAAAGGGTGCAGTGAAAAGAGAAAGAGCCCATTACCAGCGAAACAGCAAGGGAAAGGGGTGAATGAAAAATAGAAATGAAAGAAAGAAAAGGGAACTGTGTCGCGACGACGACGACGACGGCACACTTGGCTAATTGTGACGAGGCGCTAATTGCAGTGCCAGTGTGCACTAGCAACAAATATGCAAAGTGGATAAGTGAATGAATGCATTTTAAAATTATAAAATTTAAAGACTTTTAACTCAGTTAGTTGCGCTTGTGTTTGTGCTTGTGTTTGAGTGTGAGTGAGTGCCTCTGAACGCGTGTGCGCCTCTGACAGCACAATAAGTACAGTGAATAGGGACTAAAAAAAGGATTGGAGTGGATAAAAAACAAAACAAAAGAAAATAAAAATTGACTGAGCTGGTAGTAAAGAAGAAGAAAAAGAAAACAGAGAGCAGCGTCTCAATACACTGCTCTGAAGAGCTTTTCTAGAAAAGCTGCAAAAGACTTTTCTACCACTGCTTTCAACGCTAGATGCGGTAGAACCATAATAATTAATCGATAGAGTAAATTAGATTGCCAGCCAGCCAGTGCAAATGAATGGACAGGCAATGGTGACGGCGGTGGTGGTGGTGGTCGTCGTCGTCGTCGTCGTTGCTGTCCGCACACGCCGGTGACAAAGAGGCATTTGGGCAGTGAACAGAGAGCAGTGCATTGCCTGCTTCAATAGCTGCTCAACTGCTGCCATTGCTGTTGAGTGCTATGGACATCACAGACAACATCAGCATCAGCAGCAGCAAACAAACAGTCAGGCAGGCAAACAGGCAGGCGGATAGACAGGCAAAGCAGTGAACATCGGGCGCAATCGTCATTAAATGTCGGCTAAATGAAGCTTCGATTTGGCGCTGGCCGGAAATAAATGGAGCTGCTTGGGCTAACTGCTGCTGCTGTTGCTGCTGCCTACTGAGGCCAACTACCAGACTTTCATAGTGGACAGCGACGGTGCACTGTGATGCAGGGTAATGCACCAACTAGTGAAGGCACTTGGCACTGAGCCACTATCCGACCATCGAGCACAGGCGACCAATGTCTGAGTCTGTGGCAGTGTCTGTATGTTTATGTGTCTGTGTCTGTGTTTGCCAGGGAATCCTCCCGGCAAAACCTCCTCATTGGCCTTGCTGTTTTTGCAGCTCTTTTGCTTATTTTTTCATTTTCTTTTCCCGTTTTTTTGCTGTTGCTGCGCCCCTACTGCTGAAGTTGTTGGTTCTGCTTTGTTGTCTGTTTGTCTGTCTTTGCTGGCCTGGGCTATCCATTTAGATAGATTGGCCGTTATTAACTTGTCTTTCTCTCTATCTTTCTAACTCTGTGTATGTTTGCTTAGGCCAATGTGAACTGCAAATGTATCTCTCATGTGTAGAGCCGCGCGCTCTTTCACTCTCCCTCTCAGACACTCTCGTTATGGGGAAGCTAATCAAATCACTTATGGCTCTTGTTTTCGGCGGCTTCATTCTAATGAAAAACACCAGAGTGCTAGAGAAGAAAGAAAAATAGTAGTAGTAGTGGTGGTGGTGGTAGTGGTGGCAGTTGGGCAAAAGAAAAAAACTGTGCACCCTGGAAAGGCACAAGTACAAACAAGTACAAGACATCAGTTGCAACAGTGCATTGCTGCTGCTACAGAAAAAGAAATTCTCGCAAGTGGCCCACAGACTTTGCTCCATGTTCAAACAGCTTGTACAGCTGATGATGATGATGGCATTACTTGCCTCAATAGAGTCCTAGAGTGTTGGTCGTTTTGCCTATCCACGGCTTTTTTGCCCTTTCTTTCGCGCAAATTCCAAAAAAAGATGAAAGCTTTCAGTGCACAATTTGCAACTTTTGCTGCCCTCTCGGCAATACTTTGGCTGAAAGCAATTGCTCACAATCTTTTTTCTATTGCTGCCTACAGACTATCCCAGACAAACATCTAGTGAAAAAAAGAGAAAGTTCAGTTTTATCGGACAGTCACAAAAGTTAGTGAAAGAGAGAGGAAGAGAGATTGCAAAGATAGCGTCTTTGCCGGGTTTCAACTGCTTCATCTACGCTGCTACGGTTGTGTGGTCATCTTGTGCACGACACCTCCACACTTTCTTCTCTTTCCTTTTCATTATCCTTGGCAGAGGTCCAAAGCGGCAGCGTAAGCCACTTTGCCAGTATATGCGCGTGAGTGTCTTTTCGTTTGAGCCAGCACGCATTATTATTACCCGCATCGGCAATAGCTGGGCATCATTAAGTGTGACCGCAAATCAAAGAAAGAAAAGAGGGAGAAGAGATACTGCGGCCAGTGAGTGCACACACAAATTGTCGCAATTCGCGGTCAGGCCGCAGTGGTGGCGGTGGCGGTTTTGGCTGTGTGGCCTGGTCGGCGAGCACGCCAACTTCCATCACTCATTTCGCCCTTTGGCTTGTTGGTTCAAGTCAATACTGATAATAATGAATGATAGAGAGAGAGAGAAAGAGGAAAGCGTTATTACATTAAACTGTATCCACACACTCACTCACTCACAAGCAATTTATCGACACACAAATAGCCGCAGCATATAATTTCGCTATGATTCAATTACGAGCAATTGCCGACGACGTTTGCCAGAAGAAGAGGATGAGAACGACGACGACGACGAAAAGGACGGCTAGGGCAGCGACAAAACGGCACCGACCAAACGGTAAGACAAGACATGCCGCAGGTCGACGACGGCAGTGGCACTCACCGATATACCGGCATAGTGTGTGTATTGGTACTATTGCCACTATTAGCACTTACCATTACTACTTCCATTAGTAATGCTGCTATTGGCCACCGGGCCACCGACCGACTGACTTCACTTGCTGATTTGATGATGAAGATGATGATTATTAATCGAATGCAGACTCGCCAGAACGGACATTGTTAGCTGACAAATAGGCAGTCACCAAACACACACACACGCATTCATTCATTCATTGGTTCAGTGGTTCATCTTCTTCTTTTACTACTTTATCTCTTCTTCCTCTTCTACCACCTCCTCCTTCTTCTTTTTTGCGTTCATCAAGACGGCCGGCGCCTCATCAGACAAACTCACTCACACACAAACCCAGACACAGACACAGGGCGCTCAATTAGGGTGATCATTAATAATCAGGCGCAAACGGGGCCACGGAAAATGGAGTCATCGAGCACTGCTGACTGCTGATGAGCACACTGCCGTTGCAGATTGCTTCGGTGTCGGCGTGAGGTGTCCAACAGCCGTGACGACACTTTCACAGCCGTCTGGGCGGCCTGATGAGCTTTTTTAGCCAAAAAAGCAGTTGCATAGAGAAGGGAGAAGGGAGAGGTGCAATGCTTGGCTGGCAGTGGCCAACTGTGTGAGACACACACACATACATTAGCATCGCTTTAGTGGACAGTGGGCAACATTTGGCTAATAGAGACGTGAGGCGCCTCCTAAGTAGCTTCCTGCCTGCGGATTAGCAGAACTTAATCATCAGCAGCCACTGCCGCCGTCACCCTCGGCACTAACACTTTTGTCGTACAGTGTGAGTGAAGTGGGTGGTGGTGTGATGTCCTGGTGTGATGTGAAGATGAGCACAAAGATGATTACTGGACAAAACAGCCGTAAACTGTAAATAAAGTGACAATGCAATTTAAATTGTTTTCAGAATTACCGTTTCCACAATTGGAGTTTGGCTCAGCTGTTTTTTCTTTTACTTTTCCTCAATGCTAATTTTACCAAAAAAACTAATTTCAAATCGATTTTTTGGTAATGCAATGAGCGACAGAGCCAGAGACGACTGCTCAACCTAACTTGTTAACCATTGACAAGTGCAGTGGCCTGTACATTTGTGTCTGGGTATTTTTGTATTTTTGTGTCTTTAGCCAGTATTTGACGGCGCTTGCAAATGCCACCACAAAACAGCGAGCCAAACCCACTGAGGCAAATGTCAAGCTGCTGTTGTTGCTGCTGCTAGTGTTACAGTTTCTGGTTGTGCCCATTCACTCACTCACTCATTCAGTCAGTCATTTCTCCGCTGGCAGCAAACTGGCCGCCGCCGCCATAGTGGGCAGCCGGGCGTAGGGCTTGCAATTCAGCAATCGTGAATGATCGTCGTCGCCTGCCATTAGTGCCCTATCGAGTTTCAATAAAACGGTAATTAACGGCAAAATTTGCTATTGCATTTAAATTGAATTACAGACAAAGCAGAACTGACGGCAAGGAGGAGGAGGAGGAGGAAAGTAGAAAAGTAGCAGAAACGCAGTGGCACGAGAATTAATTTTCTCTCTCTCTCTCTCTCTCTCTCTCTCTCTCTCTCTCTCTCTCTCTCTC
>JAALOO010001642.1_pt1 | contig 14467 bp, 8 predicted proteins | sample 7257641 | NCBI WGS metagenome assembly JAALOO01 (sample SAMN14085613, study PRJNA598686) | mite metagenome | biome: ENVO:01001000; feature: ENVO:01001002; material: ENVO:01001226; isolation source: single female mite from University of Michigan culture on fish food culture... ...
AGAGAGAGAGAGAGAGAGAGAGAGAGAGAGAGAGAGAGAGAGAGAGAGAGATGGACGCCGAAGAAGGTGCCGCTTTCACCAGTCAGTTACTGCTGAGAGAAGAGAGAGAAAGAGAGAGAGAGAAGTGGCTAGCCTTCTTCAGCTCGCCTCTGATTTGCCAGCTACTTCAGTCAGTCATTCGCCGAGCACTAGTCGAGTCTGACGCTCGTCTGTTTCCCTGTTTGTCTCTCTCTCCTTCTCTATCCCTTTTCTGTTCATTCATTGCCGTCCACTCCGTTCGGGCTGTCCCCTTCAAGCCCATGTGTGCTGGCATGCTTCAGGCACTGGCCATTTGGAAGAGCACCAGCGCCCGTTCTGCCCAGAGTCAGTCTCTGTCAGTGTCACCCTCTAGCACCACCATCATCACCGATTGAAGTACATCGAACCTCCACTTCCATCCTCTTCGATTGTGTGCACCGATTTGTTCAATTTGTTTGTCCGGTGCAGTGATCTGGCATGTTCAGCCCATCATGCCGCACTCTGAGGGCACCGCCGTTCTCCACCGCTCTCCTCAACTGATTTTACACCATCATCACCAAAAATCTTATCACCACCACTGCCATCATTCTCACCCCTCACAGCAGTCGCCAGCTGTCCTCTGGTTCTCTCTTCAAAGTTACCCGGCTGCTGCTGTTGCTGGTGATCAGTGCCAGCTTTCCCAATCAGCGGCGGCGACCGTCTCAGCAGTGTCCTTTGCGCCCGCCACTACATAGATTGATTTATTTGTGTCCGTCTGTACGTCCGTTCCCTTCTCTGACCACCAGACAGAAAAAGACAGACAGACTTCTCACGTCATTGCCGTCATTGCTGCAGATCAATACATATGAGAGACTGTGTCAGTGGTGTCGGTGTTGTTCCAGAAACACGCACAGACAGCACAACAACACAAAATAACTAGGCAGACAAATAGTTGCAAGCCAGCAAAAACCGCCAATGTCCGTCTCTTTCTCTCTATATAAAAGTCTCGGTGAATCGCCGAAGAAGACCATCTGTCAGCTATCTTCTATCGAAGAGCGAAGGAAGCTTCAGTTGGGAGCAAAACAACGCGTCGAAAGAGCGTAATCCATCGTCAATTAATTAGTGTTTAGGCAATCACCTAACTAAACCGGCAGCGGCAGCAGAATCAGAAGGAGCAGCAGCACTGGCAGATGCGTCCGATGAGAGGAGCTACCAGTGGCCATTTACTAGCAGCATCAGTGGAGGGCGCATTCTTCAGCGACTATCAGCCCCCTCCTGCCCCTGCCCCTGCCCCGGCCGTCTCCGGCTGACCAGCACAACAACGATTCCTGACGACCGCGTGCTCTCTGCTCTCCGCCAGCAGCAGCAGCTAGCTCAAAGCAGCGCTCTCACTCTCACTCTCTCTCAGCAACAGTCTCGCGCGGCTGCTCTTTCTCATCCTCCTCTGTCTTGCCCAGTCCACGCGGCCTCTCTCTCCAGTCAGTCCCCGCATATCGTCTGAAGAACAGCAACCACAACACATTCTCCGCTTTCTAGTCAGTCTCGAGACGAGGGCACCTGTGCTCACCGTCGATCACCACAACAAGTGGGGACCACCGTCGCCGCGATCGGTTCTACAGCCCCTACAAATACTATTGCGTCATCTTCGTCTTCATGTCTTGTTGACCAGCAGTGATATCGTCTGATGCCAATGTTTGTTGTTACATTACCACCTCCTTTTGCTCAGTTTTAAGCCACACTTTGTGATTCTCCTTCCCACTCTTCCTTTTCTTCTTTTGCTCATCTAATCTCTCTCATCACAATCCTCTCGCTATTCATCCTCACACTGCTTTTAATTAATTGGAAATTCAGCCTTGAGGAGATATATTCAGCAGCAATCAACGTATACACATGTACACACTACATACCGATCCTTTTTGAAACTACGGAGTCGTTTTTGTCTCTGGTGACACCACCCGCGCCTCAATTCTTTGTCTTGTTTTAATTCAAGGTACGTCTCACTTTTTGTCTCTCAATCTTTTTGCCTCACTCCTTTGGCGGTAATCAGTTTCTTCATCAGTTTTTCCATAGTGTCTTCTTTGTTTGTGCTAATTAGCATCAGCTTTTTGTTCTTATTTTTCACGCCTCTGACATTGAACATTGCATAGAGAGATTTCGCTTGACCGATTGCTATCCATTGGCTGCCTCGACCTCAGATCACTTTTATGATTCTGCGCCACCACTGCAGCTGTGCAGAAGTGGACTTATAAATACTCCCCAAAACGGCTTAGTTTAGTTATGTTCCTTTTTATGATTGCAGCTTGCAATAAGTCATATTTGACGATAATAATTGCTATCAATATGAAGAGAGAATAATCCTACCATCTAACAACACTGCAAACACTTTTTTCCTTTCTCTTGGGTGCACTCTCCTGCACTGAGCACACGAGATCCTTTCACTTGCGTCACACTTGCACCGACAATTGTTGCTCCCTTTGCCCCTTTCTTTGCCTCTCGTTTTTTCTCGAATTCCGTTGCCAGGCGTCATTATCGAGATGAGACACATTTATGGCCATGTGTGTGTATTGTTTGTCTGTCACAAACAGACGGGCGCCAGCACATGGAGGGGGGGGGGGTGCACATGAATGCACACAGCACCGTTTGCTCCAATGCAGCCACCAGCTATAACAACACTGAATCATTTATGTATTGTTGCACTTTCTGGCACATTATTATTACATTTGGGCGCATTAATCATGGCCATAATAATGCAATTAAACGCTTAGGAATCTGCCTTAGAGACGGTGGTTATCACTGATTGGCCACCTCTTGGGCCTCACAGTTCTTTATTCTCTCAAGTGCAGTCCTTTAGTTTTCTTTTGATGCTCTGCACTACTGACCATTTGTAGACGGTGTGTGTGTCTGTATTTGTATGCAAAGGGTGATTTCATCTGGAGGACGAACACCGCTGCCTTATACACATCATTGTTATGCTCGCTTTATTTGGCAGCTGTCCTGCCAAGTGACATCTCTATTGGCATTGTTTCAATTAGTCTCTCTCCAACTGGAAGACCCAAGGATGACAAGCAGTAGTCAGTTTCCCGAGTTTCTATTTGAATGAATTTGCTTGTTGCAACACAAGGCCCCGTCGGTGAGTAACACATTGAGATGTCTGATGCCAGTCCGGCTGATTGCTCAATGAAAGTCTCTACTTTTATGTCAATTACTGCAAGTGAAATTGTAGTGCATCTGTGTTCTGCTAAATATACGAACATCGAGCAGAAGTACAACTGCCACCGAAAGTTTGAGACAATTGACTGCTCGCCAATAGTTGATGTTTTGATTGCCACTGCCTCCCGTTTGAGGAAAACAGTCTCACCGAGATTGCCTGTCTGGGAAAATGGCCTGCAATGTCATCTGTCTCTATGTGCTCAACCGAGTTTCTAGCCGACAACATTATCGACTTGTCTGCCTGAGCTGCTTCCAGTTGGCTAATCGAGTGCATCAGTCTTCACCGAGCTTACAAATAGTGAAAAGCAAGCAACGGTTGCCTGCCCAAAATGTGCGAGATGAGCAGAGATTTATGAGCAGCGCATCTCTTCTCGGCACATTGGAGATGTTCCTCCTGCTGAAAGGCTGCGCAATCCTTTGTCACCATTGTTTTTTCACTCTCATGCTGAAACTTTTCAGCGAGAAGTACTTCTGCTGCTGTCGTAGGTAATGGTAGTCGTAGATAATACTGGTCGATGCTACAAGCCTGCAATCAGTCGTTTCATCTTCTGGCACCCTGTACACACTTGTACTTTATGAATTACTGCTGCTGCTTCTGCCGTTGTGGCCAATTGACGGCTGTATTGCTTCTCAGGCAATTGCCATGCAGGCGGAAAGAGGTAAAAATGCACAGCACTGACACTGGCACACCGAACGTGGCGTGCTCTTGCTAATCGAGAGAAGCCGCTTTCCTTGGGCGTACTGACGCCGAACTGCCGAGAGAGAGAGAGAGAGTGGTCTTCGCCTCGGCCACTGTCTGCGCCACTCTGTGATTTAAAGTGCTGAGAAGATGCTCCTCTCTTAGCTCTCGGCTTGATTTGTAGCTATTTTCAACTGACTGAAAGAGTGTGTGTGTCTGCTGATCTTGAGTACTCTTGCAAGTCTCTGTGTGCTCTCTGTGATGGCTATGGTGATGGTCCTGCCCTTCCAATTGCCAGTCGATGGCATCACCACCACGGCTCTGTAGAGAAAGTGGTGATGAGCTGCTGCTGCTGCTGCTACCACCACCACTACTTGCTCGCACCTTTACTTCCGAGAGGGAGAGAGCAAGTGAAAGTTGGTAAAGTGCAAGAGGTTTCAAAGTAGGCTTTGAAAGACGGAAAAAATTGATACAAAGAGATGAAAGTGAAATCTCTCAGCACTGATGATGATCACGACGGTCGCCCCTGACGAGATTGCTGGTGCACAGTGACGCTGCAGAGAGGTGAGAGAAGGAAAGTGAAGGAGTTTTGCTGTGTGTGTTGCCTCTTAAATCGAGGTTACAATGACTGGAACAAAGCGGTGGTGATGCAGCGTCAGGGCGGTAGGCAACGAGAGGCAGCAGAAGAAGCAGCTGAAGCAGAGACAGAGATATTCTCTCGGTACTTGGCTGTGAGGCCACCACTTCTTGATTGACCAGTCGATCAGAGCAGCATTAGCAGCAGCAGTTGCAGACTAGGCTAGCAAACAAGCCCACTGGAGCCTCTCTTCTCCTCAGGCCCTCTTTCTCTCTCGCTCACTTTCTATGTGCTGCAAGAGACGATAGTCCGAAAATGCGGATAAGCAGTAGTGGCGATGGCGGTGGCAATTCAGGGGAAGCAATTCAGTTCAGCAGCAGCTCAATGCGTCATCTTTCAAAAGCGGCTGATGGTGCTGCCGCTTTTGAACAGGCAGCTCTTGCCTTCTTCTTCTTCTCGTTTAGTGATTGTTCTCCCCCCATTGTGCTGCCCCATTCATCTGCTGGTATTTATAGTAGTAGTGCCCCTTGATGGTACTCATTTGGCTGGAGTTTTCCAGTGCAGCTGATTCAGCTAGCCAGCCATCCAGTCAGCCGGTCTGATCAGACCGAGGCAGACAGACAGGGCTCCCCTTTATCTTCTTCGTCGGTGTGCCGTACACTGTCGCCGTCACCGTTTTTTAGTTTTCGCTGGCTGGTTGGCCCCCACACATGCCACACTGGCAGCACTTATCGCGCCGAGCCACTGAATTCCATTCGAGGATGGAAGAAGAAGGAGAAAATGATGGCTGGCAGTTTGTGAATGCCTAGGCGGATATATCGCTTATCGCATCAATCACTTGAACACACTGCCAACTTGGACCAATTGCAATATTGCCCGACGTGGCGTGAAAGCCAAGTGGTGGTGCTGTTTGTGGTGGTGGTGGTGGTGATGGTGGTAGTGTCCATGCTGTGTATGTCTGTGTAATAATCACATTGGCGTTCTATGGTAGTCTACGCCAATCGAACAGTGCTCTCCTCCTCTGTCCGATCAAGATTGGTTGGGCGAGCATATTCTCGGGTATTGGCTACCATTGAAGTGTGTCTGCCTGTCTATCTCTGTCTCTGTGCAATCACTGATATCATTGCTGTTCACTGCTGCTGCCTCTGTTGAATAAACTTAGATGTACAACAGCAGCACGTCAGCGTTTGCCATTTGTAAGGGATTTGTCAAATCAGCATTCAACTGTGTGTATTGAGCGATTCGGCAATATTATTAGTGAAGAACATACAGGCGCATTCTCTTCATTAGGACAAGGAGAAAGAGCTAATTGTCAGTCTCGATAAGGTGGTGGGGGCACAGCTGATGCAGACTTCTGATAAACGGCACTCTGTTCCAGTTGTCAGCAGTTTGTATCGGAGGACGACGCACTCCGCACACACTCGCTCGTACTCGCCCGTGCTCAGTCTGCTCTGACAGCGGAATAATGCGCTTTTCCTTCACACCCACATGTCCTCTGCTGCTGACCAAAGACACGCACATGCACGGGTTTTTTTCTTTCATCGGCGCTATACTCTGCCTTGATCTGCCAGTTCTCCACCTCTTCCTCCCCACATCCGGTCAGTGCGTACTGAGTGTGCACTACCATTAGTGTGGTCGCTGTCTGTGTGGTGTGTTACCACTGTTCACTGCTGTGTTTCACTTCACCCTTTGCTCCATTACTTCATTAATCCGTCAATGGGTGCACTATTGCCCGGTGTGACCGATCTGATAACCACTGCTGTTGTTGTGCTGCTGCTGTCGTCTGGCGTCTGATGACCACTGCCCATTGTTTTGTGCTTTGGCTGAGACTGAGAAGTCGAGCAGTGCCTGTCAGCAGCTGCGACGGCACTCTATCCGATTAGGCTGAATGATGAATGGCAAATAGGAGTGCTCTGTGTGGACCAGAGTCAGTATTGGATGGCTCCTGGACGGCACACGGTGTCTTCACTCCTTACTCGTAATTCAGTCGGACAGCACTGGCGCAGCGGCACTAGGTCTTTCAGAGCAGTGGTGCAGCAGCAGCAGCAGCAGCAGCAGCAACAGCAGTGCACTTTTAATCAAGTGCACTGTGCGCAATCATCGCGGCATTCGTCCGGTGCTGTCGGCACTGTTTGCCTTCCTCTGCATTGTGTGTTTCCTTGAGAGTCTCACACTCTTTCGTTTTCAAGCTGATAAAGCCTTTTTGCTTGTCGTCTGTTTCTCTCTCTCACTTTCTTCTTCTAAGCTGCTTCACTTTTTGATTGTCTTGAAGCGGTGTATTAAAATAGTGCTGCTACTGCGGCCGCTGCCGCTAAGAGCAGATCACTTTCTCTCATTTCAAGCATCATCATCACGATCCTTTTTTCCCTATTCTTCAGTTTTTCCCTCTCGCTCTCTCCATTAGAGCAGTAAGCACCGCTAGTCTGCAGTCATCAGTGCCCGTCGTACTACCCTCGTAGTCGTACAATAATTGCGCCCGGCAACGTACCATCTACTCATCTCCTATTTGCGTTGCCCCAACCGGCAAATTGGCGGCACTCAATCGGCGGCGGCAACGATGTTCAGGCCACTCTAAAGCCGGGCTCGGCCTAAATTGTGTCCGATGTGTGTCTGTCTGTCTGCTTTCCTGTCAGAGCAGCAGTGTAAGTGTAGTGTACATCTGTTTGCGAGTCTCCGAGTTGCTTTTGGGATGTTTTACTTTCTCTCTTTCTCCGTCCATCTATTCAGTAGAGCAGTCGAACTCAAGAAGGGCCGGCATTAGGCGGCGAGAGGGGCTGCTGAAAAGACGGTGTTGCCATTGTTACATTTCTGCTGCTGCTGTTTATTGCAATGAAAAATGCTGCGCGTGCTTGCACCTGTGTCGGTGTCTTTGTCATCAGTGTCTGTGCGATGCACCACCAGCATCAGCACCACCACTGCACCAGCAGCAGACGTATCAACGCATCGTGTTGGTCTATGACGTGCCCATCGCTAATCTTATCATCTTCTCCATTTCAGGTGACGACGACCAACTTTTTACAACTTTTGTCATCCGCTTCTACTTCTCCTTCTCCTCCTTTTCCTTTTCCATCTTCTGCCACTTTTTGTTCCCTTTGTGCACCCGCGGAAATTGCATTTCAGTTGCACACCAGCGGGCCACACAGGCAGTGAGCGCTTCAGCGCACCAACTATCATCGCTAACATATTTGGATCATTAGCTTCACCGACGCCGTCATTCTCACTGACATTTGTCGACCGTTTTGCCGCCTGAAATAATCAGCCACTGTACCGGTGGCATTAAACGAGCATAAGTAGCCGCATCAGTGACAGAAGCAGCAACATTGTCATTCTCTCTTTTTAGCAAGAAAACCGTTGCCATTCAACTTAGCGTCATCAGTGGCATCTTTATCGACCTGCGGCAATGTGAATCCACCTGAATCGAGGCGTTGCTGTCATTGTAGATAGAAACTGAAGAGAAGGCGAGACAACACAGCTGATTAGCACACACACTCACTCACTTACTCACTCACTTCTCTGGCCTTCCTTTTCACTTTGGAGCGTCTACTACTTCTGTGCCAACCCAACGACCACTTGTCTTCTCCATCTCAAGTGGTTCAAGAGAGTTTGCTCATTTGGTGAAGAGCAGCTACCACCACCACCACCACCATCATCTTTCATCACTCACTCTACAGCGTTTGATCATCGAACATTGATCAGCACACCCGCCAACTTTCACATCATGGGCTCCTTTCGACTGAACCTGAAGCCCCTATTGGGCATTCTGCTTGGCATCCCCTTTCTCCTGCTAATTCTTCACTCCAGGCCAAGTAAGTCCCTTACTTTTTTTTATCAATTTGTCTTGTTTTCCCATTCTCTCCCCTCTCTTCTATCTAACTGACTCACTCATCAAAATGTCTGTGTACATGCGGCAGCTCCGCACTTTTTAATCATCCATCGAATGTGCACACATTTCCCTCTTGTCAACAGAGAAAAAGACTACTCACCAAAACTAACTCAGTTTGCTCTTGGGCTGTTTTTATTACTCCGTAAAGGATGTTGAGAGTTGCCATGTCTGTCTGTCTCTCGCTCTGTAAGCATGGCTTGTGTTTGGACGTCACTTCGACGACAACACCATCATCAGTGCCTCGGCGATGTGAGGGCTGAGCTCGTACTGGTACTGCTGTCAGCGTTCGCCCATTGACCGAAAGACCGTTGCCTGTTCTCTTCGTCTGCTGTAGTGTACGACGGGCAGTGTTCGAGAGCGTCGTCCACCACGATCGCCATTGCTGTCAGTGTGTTTTTGTTTGTACAGGAGAGCAGCAATTAGACACCTTGCTGTCCTTCTTCCTCCTTCCCTGACTGGCTATGGCTGTTCCAAGGTGTACTGACACATACCTTTGCTGGCCAGAACAGTGCGCACAGTGCCAGTGGTAGTGTATGTGACTCGTGCCTTGCTTCTTTCCATGCCAAACACACACACACACACCATAATGAGCATTTGAGCTTTCTGCTGAAAGCAGGCTGCTATCTTACTACTACTGTTGGCTAGCCAGCGGTCCAAGGGAAGACGGAGGAAGCGCGCCAGCACACTGGCCGTACACTGCTGGTCAGTTGCTTTTCCAGTTAGTAGTTGCTTATAATTGAATTATTTATAAGCCAGACGGGCACTACTCACTGACAGATCACAGTGCTGAAATGCATTCCACTGGTACTCACTCGGCCAGCGAGACCTCTGCACAAACACACAACTGCTGACTTTAGCTGTCTGACGTGAAAATTGCACCGAATCGATTTCTGCGTGGCAGTGAGGCTGACCCACTGCCTCGCTCTCCTTCAATTTTAGGCTAATTTGAAATGGACGTCCAGCTCTCTCTGATGAACTCCATTTGCGCCAATCGCCCTGCCAGCAAAATTCAGAGAACGGACGAATGGAGAGCGAGATCCATCCAGTCTCTGATTGCACTGCCACACTGCCCTTTACCAGTCGGCATATACCACCACACTCACTGCCATTTACTTGCCGATACATATATAGTTCCGCTAAATTAGAAACTAAATGAGCAAAACACATGCATGCATTTGCTGCCATTCCTTTAATTGAAATTTTTGGTTACTGAGTTTGACGCCATTTTGTGCCCCATTTGGTTTGCACTGTTTTCTGCTGCTGTGCACTGCAACAGTCCGTTCTCCTCGTTTAATTTAGCACCCCACCTGGTAACGCCTCCTTTGGCCCATTTAGGACCGTGCCTCTTGGTATTAATTCCTCATGATTGACCTGGAGCGTTAATTGAAGGAGCTGCAGCTACAACAGACGTGCCCTTCACAGAATGACCGATTTCGTGGACGGCAGCAGCAGGGGCAGGAGCACAGGGCCAATGTCGCGGCTACTGGCTTTCCATTGAGACTTAATTATGGCGGTGGCAGCAGCAGCAGTCATAATCCCTGCAGCTCACGGAGCGCCCGCAGTGAAGGCGCCAATTTCCATTTGCACCACTGCCACCTTCGCCACCTCCATCGCTGCCGACACTGCGGTGACTTGTGTTGGTAGTGGAGGTCGTGCCTTGCTGCATTGTTGTTGTTGCTCCCTCACTGCTGCTGCTGAGCACATCTCAACTCTTTCCCCTTTGCCTTCCCTTGCCCCTCATTCTGCTGTGGCCACTGATCGATTAGCAAAGTCTTTCGGCGAAAGTGGATCAGCTTTTCTTTCTCTTTTTTTTCTCATTCAATCAGTTCAGTGGGCCACTGTGTGTGTGCGTTAAGTGTTTGTGTTAGAGCTTGGAAGGCATTCAGTCAGACACTTTCCCGCCTGTTATTTTTCTTTCTTTGACGGGTCAGTCTCGCACGCCCGGCGTTAGCGTCCGCGCACAGTTGCCCAGTGTGTGTTTGGTGTGAAGGATTCAAAGTTGCTTACTACAGGGCTTACTACAGCAGCACACAGTGCGCTAAACACACTCCATGTGAATCATTATCGATTTCGTGCTTTTCGTCTTTACTTGTCTGATTACGTGTCGATTGCGGGTGCAAAAAGCCACATCATCAGAGCATTGTTTGCCTAAGCGTCCTCACTCGCTGCAAACACACACAAAACTACTGCTCTGATTGTGATCTTGATTTCGATGATGGCTGTGTAGTAGATTCCCACAGCCCGAGATGATGATGAACAGCAGAGCGACAGACAGACAGACAGAGACAAATTGCCGTTTTGCCTCGTTCCACTGCCGTCCATTTGAACGAAAGTGTGATTCCACTTCGGTGAGTGGTGGTCATCACCGCCGCCGCCATCGTCAATGATGCGTAACACGGTACTAATTGCCGCTGGTGGAGAAACCGAAAGTTTTTTTGCCGCCGGTGCATGTGGATTGTGCTGGGACACTGCACGCTTCACTATGTATGTGTGCTAACTTCGGCAGCACATCACTGGCGACAGCAGATTTGGGAGCCATTAAAAATGCGAGTCAATTTAGATGTGCCGTTTGCCGCCTGTGTCTGCCGGGTGAAAAAAAGTGGGGGAAACGAAGACGGAAACACAGTGCGGCCACACCGTTTTGCTGCATTTTACTTCTTTTTATCTGCCGCTCTTTCACACACACACACACACACATTACATACACCGGCAGCTTGAGGATTAAGCGCTTTTCAATTTGGGCTGATGTTGCCGCTCTTAGCCGTCTTGCTTACACCATCAGCACTGGCACCAGCACTTGCAAGTCACTAGCTTAAGCGATCGGTCCAATTGCACCTTTTTTGGCAGCCGAAGGAGCAGCAGCTCACAGTGACGGCACTAGTTAGCGACGATGATGGTGACGTGCGCCTCTGCCCCATCTGGCAGCGTTCGTCAATCAGTCCGTCATCTACCTACGGACTGGCAAGAAAGCCTTTGCCAATAATAATAATTGCATTTGCAGTATATACTCGCCTCTCACTCTCTTCATCATATTTATTAATGCCTTAATCGTTGTTCAGTGCATTGTCTCGTCACTCTTTTAGCTCATTTCTTTTAGCTCAGTCCAAAGTTGCCGATTTCCGTTGGCCAGACTTTCGCTGCTGCTGCTCCTGCAGAGCTTCTCCCTATTCCTTTCTGAGCTGCTCAGTAATGACTTCGGGCGTAATTAATTGGCGATTGAATAATGCCACATTAATGACACATGGCTGATTTATGACTTGCTTATGTTCGCTCGCAAACATTGTCAACTCTGGCTGCTTCAAAAGTGCTGCGTCAAAGTGACACCACGCCACTCCACTCCACGGTCGCCGGTTCACTTGCTCACTGCCCATTCAGTGCGTCCGGTGATCAGCGGGGACAGCAGCAACATTGGCCGATGATGATCATTTTGCCTTTGAGCAGTCACTTGATTGTGCTCCCTCCTCTTGATGATGATCGTAGTGGCAGTGATAGTGGTGGTGATGGTGACAGTGGTGATGGCCCTCACTGACCAATGGCTCAGTGTCGCAGTGCTGAAGACACGTCCATCCATCGGAGTCCGTTGGTGCCCGTGATGACCGCCATCCGTGTTCTCCGGTGACAATTGCCTCAAAGAGAGTCATAAAGAGAGTTGCTGCTGCTCAATTGGCCAATGAACCAACACCCGGACACACTAGTGCACTGGCAGCAGCAGTCTTGCAGTGTACTCTGTAGGAGAGTCTTTTGCTGTGTAATTAATTGGCCTTTCTCATAACTGTACACTGTGCACTTACAGCAGTTCTAGGCGACGTTTAATTGCACCCAAACGCAAACAATACATTTGCACATACGCAGACACCAATGTCAGTGGTGAAATGCTGTCGATGGCGCCATTCGAATTGATGATCCCCATTGGCGCACTCAATTCAGACACCTAGGCTCTACTCGCAATACTGATCCACTCAATAGTCTTTATCCTTGCAGTTAGAGTAGCCAATGGTCACTCTGTAAAGTTATTAGCTGACAGCCAAGTTTGTGTGTATGTGCTTCATTGCAACAGTATGCCAACGACTCATTTTATTACTCTGGCGCGTCGCTTTGTCACTTGGTCATTTGCAAAGGCATTCACTTGCCAGGCGCTTTGTGCTAATCACTGCTCACCGTTAACACCGCCAACTGTCACCATGGCAAAGTTTGTCTGTGTGTGTTAGTTGGCCATGCTGATGCTTTGTCTGGGACGCGTGTTTATCTTTGCAAAAATTTCTCTTCCTATTTTTCAAAAGCAAGGTAATCTAGGGATGATTGAAAACAAACGATGAACAAAGTTGCCAAATGCGCGCACAGGTGCTAAAGAGTTGCGGTTTTCGACGTCGAATTGTCGTGTGGGGAATTTATTCGATTCATCACCGTTTGCTAAACAGTGGCCAACGAATGTTCAGAGTGAATTGGCTTGTTGCGGTCACGTTTTGCGTCGGCATTGGTATTTAATTATCATCAAATAATTGCAACAGACAATACACAGTGTCTGAAATGTCATTTGGCCACCAGCGATACTGCATGGAAATCAATTTACAGTCTCACCCTCTCCTACTTGATTTACCTACATTGTTAAGAGAAATAAAATGATTCATTGTACTAAACTTTTCCTTTTCGTTTTTTCCTCCTCACCATCACAGGCACTCCTGGTGAAGCTGCCATGTACGTGTACTCGGATGTGGAGAAGGGGGCCAGTCCAGAGGCGTTGCCCGTTCCCGCCGCAGTGGCTGCAGCTTCCGGATCATTATCCTCGTCATCATCATCTTCCTCATCCTCCTCATCAGCGTCCCCTGGCTCCTCGGCAGTGAACGGCGCCGAAGAGCAGACGGCCTCGCCCCTGAACGTGATCAGCGCCATCCGAGGAGATAGTCCCTCCGGTGGTGCCTGCAACTGTGATACTAGTGGCCGCGAAGAGGCGCCAGCAGCACCCGCCAGTCAGCTTTCCCCAGTGAGAAGCCTCGCCTCTGTGCGTTCCTCCTTTGTGCCTAACCGGTCCCTCTACACCGACGACTCTGTCCTCATCTTCCTCATTACGCCAACCTACACCAGACCTACGCAAATGCCCGACATGACGAGACTGGCGCAGACACTCCGACTAGTGCCTGACATCTTCTGGATAGTCATTGAAGATGCGCACAACACCTCCAAGTATGTCGTTGAGGGTTGCAAACCATTTCCATCGTGATTCTAATTGTTTTTCTCTTTTTCTTCTTCCCCAGAACTGTGGAAGACCTTCTACTGCGCAGTGGCGTGCCCTACGTGCACCTGCTCGGTCCTCGGCCGGCGACGCACATGGACAAGCGCAGCGGACGCGGCGTGTCGAATCGCCTGAAGGCCTTTGAGTGGCTCCGCGAGAACTACCTGGGCACTGAGCAGAAGGGCGTCATCTACTTTGCCGACGACGACAACGCCTACGACACGCGTGTCTTTGAGGAGATGCGCGACACGAAGGTCGTCTCCATGTTTCCTGTCGGACTGCTGCCCACGCTGGGCCTCTCCACGCCCATTGTCAGCAGCAAGACGGGCAAGATCATCGGTTTCCACGACCCCTTTATCGGCCGGCGAAAGTTCGCCGTCGACATGGCCGGCTTTGCCGTCAATTTGCAGTTCTTTCTGCAGCAGAAGAAGGCCACCATGCCGTACAAGGTCGGCTACGAGGAGGACTACTTTCTCAAGAGCTTGGGCGTCAAGATTTGGCAGCTGGAGCCGAAGGCGAACAACTGCACCGAGGTAATGTTGTTTTTATTTCCATCAAGTTTTTTTTGTACCGAATGGCTATTCTTAACCGCTATTTTTCTTTTTCTGGAATCTCAGGTGCTGGTGTGGCACACAAAAACGAAGCCAGCCGATAACCCGAATGTGAACATGATGAAGAAGGTGACCAAGTACAATGAGACCAACTTGCCCTCACTCTACGAGAACGTCATGGAGACGTAACACGGGAGGTGTGTCGAAAATGTCAACCTTCCACACACTTCTCCTCGCTCAACTGTCCAGTTTCGCTCTCTCTTTTCTCTGTTGTCTTTCTCATTTCCTTTTCCTTCTCTCTCTCTCTCTCTCTCTCTCTCTCTCTCTCTCTCTCTCTCTC
>JAALOO010001643.1_pt1 | contig 14461 bp, 8 predicted proteins | sample 7257641 | NCBI WGS metagenome assembly JAALOO01 (sample SAMN14085613, study PRJNA598686) | mite metagenome | biome: ENVO:01001000; feature: ENVO:01001002; material: ENVO:01001226; isolation source: single female mite from University of Michigan culture on fish food culture... ...
TTCTCTCTCTCTCTCTCTCTCTCTCTCTCTCTCTCTCTCTCTCTCTCTTTCTGTTGGGTCACTGTGCAGTTTACTGGTTGACTGATTACTGCTCGCTGACAGACTCACTACTCACTGTCTGCCTCTTTTCTTTCATTTTTAATGCTGAGTGCACCTAAACTGACCAAGACAATGTCTAGTGGTGGTGGCAAGCAGAAACAATCGACATGTTGCTGTAATCTAAATAGATTAAGGGGTTTACACGCATCGATCGTGTAGTGAGTGAGCGGGGTACGGCAGCCCTTCTTCTTCCTCCTTCTCTTGTCTAATAACATTACACTACACATTGCTATGCTAACTACTTGAATGCATCAGCAGTGTTGGTGGGTTAACTGGCTTTGTTCTTTGAGAGAGAGTATGAGCGCTCTTTTTCCTCAGTCTGCTGCGAGGAGTTGTGACTGACAGGTCACTGCTCACATTTCTTTCTTTTCTTCTGTTGTTGCTACTTAATGTCCATTACAGTTAGAGCAGCGGGGGTCAGTGCAACAGCAGCAAAAAAGAGGATGACCACTGCTTCAATGTGGTGAAGTGGTGGTGGTGGTGGTGGTCAGCCACTAGTAGGAACACTATGGCGCATAAAGAATGGCTAAGTGAATGATGGACGGAGTGGCAAGTAAACAGAGGCAAAGGCAAAGGCAACGGCAAAACGATGAGCACTGGTCAACAGAACGCTGCGCCCAAGGTCGATAAGTTGCCTTCATTAAGGTGCACACACACACATATTTCCTAGCTCTCCCTCATTTCCATCATAGGATTTTTTCCTCCTTCAATGTTTCCGTTTGGACAATTATTGTCCGTTTGTGTGTGTGAACATCGGAGAACTTTGAAGACACAACACAACGGCAACTGCACTAAAAGATGCGCTTGCGTGCACTTTGAGACTTGCCGCTTGCAAGCGCGTTTTTTTGCCATTCTCAATTGAGAAGAGTTGTTCTGTTTTGCAAGGTAACTGCCAAGAATTAGTAGTAGTAGTAGTAGTAGTAGTAGTAATGCGCAATGTTTGCTATGTGTGCCATTAAACTAGACAAAACAACAGAATGTAGCATCATTCTAATGACCATTGATGTTCACTTATCAACAATAAAAAAATACCAAATTGCATTACATTGTTGTTAACACTGTTGTTGATACTTATTTGTTGCAGTTGCTAATAAAGTCCACTTTCAAACATTTGTAAGCAACTTGCAATTGCACTAACATTTAAGAATAATTGTGTTATATAGCAAAACTATATAACTCAGTTTTGAGATGCGCACTAAACATAGAAATGCAACAAATTGGAACACACTGAACAGTACTTGCTTACTTAATAATTGTCAAGTTTGTCAACTTTTTGTGTCAGCCTGGCTCAGGCGGCAATCCCAGAAATTTCGCCGTTGTTTGTGACTCAAATCGCATGGTATTTCCGGTCTGCGCCGATCAACTGCCAATAGGAGCAAGTGGGGTGACTAAAAGCTGACTACTGACCGAGCAGCATCACTATCGGCTGGCAACTGCTGCTGCAATAGTTGGCTGCAATGTCAAAGTTGGCCCTGTCCAATTGAACCTAATCACTAGCGCATCCAATGTGTTTCACTGCTAATGGTGTGGCACGCGCAGTGATGACAGGACAGTGTCACGAGAGCGATGATTTATGAATCGAAGATTAGAGGCAGCAACAACATCAGCAACAGGAGAAAAATTGACAGAAGCAATTCCACAGGAAGTCGGTGACAATCAGAGATATCAATGCAAATTGAGAGCAAATGATGGCCGATGGGGAAACTAGAAAGGGGATAAAACAGCAACAACGGCAGAAAGTAGGCTACGGGAAGTAAATGCAGCAGTCAGCGGCGTAATCAATGAAACTTAAGTTGATGATCTGAAGCGTCGGAAGAAAAAGATGGGCAGTATGTCAAGGAGACAACAAGTGCAAGAATGTGCATCAGACTTTTTGTGCCAGTCGAGTGAGTGTTGCCGAAAATATCGATTTCCTGTTGTTGCTGCAATGCTTAAAAATATATCGATGTTCAAAATGACCAATTTCTGAAACGACAACGACGACGACGACAGTTCACAAGGCTTGGCATCAGATGATGATGCAGAGCAAAACGATAGCAAAAAACTAGGCAAATCAATTATCTTCTGCTTAGACCGCGCATTCTTAACGCATTTTTCACTTGTTTCAATCTCTGTTTTACACTGAAAAAGGGCATTGTGTGAGCGTAGTGTCGGGAAAAAGATGAAGTCATCATCATTTTCTCTAGCAGAGAAAGCACTCAAAAGGAATAAAAAGAAAAAAAGAAGGTGTGTCAGTGCACTCACACCGACACTGTCTTTCTTTCTTTCTTGTCACCGAGTCACTGAGAGTCACTATCACTGTCGGCAATGCGTGCTCATCTCTCTGCTGCAGTTCGTATCGATTGCACTGTGCCCCAGCCTCATCCATTGATTATCTCCTGCTGCGTCAATTGCATAATCAGGTGCTCCATCACCGGCTGGTAGGTGTTGGCACTGGCACAGAAACACATCACAGCATTGTCAACCAGCCATTAGCCGCCTAGAGAGAGTAGAGCACAGTGTCCCAAATGACGACCTTTCACCTCTCTGCTCACTACTATTGTCCACCAGGTATTGTCTGTGATTGACTGACTGGCTGGCAACATCTGATTCCGAGTGTATGTATTTGCACCACTAGTGAATGAACGCCGGCCACGCATTCACAACTTGCGCACCAGCACACACACTTGGCAAGCTCATTTTCCCATCGAATTACGCGCCGACTATTGAAGTGAAGCAAGTGGCGCACTATGCCGGTTGTCTGTTGTCTGCTAGGAATCAGCATCAGCAGCAACAGCAGCAGGGCCAGCGTGTGATTAGCGTAGCAATTTGCCCAAAATCACTGGAAAAATGACTGGGCACTGCCGTCAGTCAAAGGCAATCACACCGCAGTTTTTTTCAGCCGCGCTTTGTCGGCCAATGCCAATTGCTTACCACTGCTGCTGTTTGGGCTGATAGTGCTAGTTAGGGCTATTCACTTTGTAGGCTTGGTTCAGATGCGCATACGGCATATGGCATCTGTAGCATGCCAATCGGTGTGTAACTTTGAATATTCTCTTTGATTGCTTTTCTACTGATTGCGCAAAATAATTTGATTTTCAAAACTAGAAAAAACATTAGTTGTGTCAAGCAAGTGGCAAGTTGTTTAACACGTAAAATAGAAAATTTTGCAAATAAAAACAATATGAGTTACTTACTTGTTCAATTTTGCACGTTGAATTGCACGCAATGTCAAGATCGTCGTCAAGATTCTGTAAAATAAAAAACAAAATTTTAAAATTTTTAGATTTTTTATGTAAACTGTTTTATTCAAACATTATAAACTAAATTGAGAAAAAACTCATAAACAATGAGGAGTGGCTAAAAATAATCAAAATGTCAATGCTAAAAATGGTCAATGGGCAATAAAATGAACACATTTGAGTGCACTTGAACAGTGTGCATTTTACTACCTTACCAATTTAATTGCCAATTAGTTTGACAGTAAAAAAGTGAGGAAGAAAGAGAGTTAATAAAGCAAACCCTAGACAGGAATTTGGAGGTGTCACTTGCAAGAGCGCAACAATTGACCATTGACCAATGGCCACTTTCAGAGGAAATAAGGTTGTAGCCCAGTAGTCAAGCCCAGTAGCTCGGTCAAGTGTGTGCGTGTGGCAAAAACAGCAACAACCGGCAAACTCACCGGTGACAAGAGACAGTGCCACAGAAACTGCAAAAGAAAAGCACACAAAGGCTCACCGAGTGGACAGTACTGACCTGTGTGACACCATCTGCGCAGCAGGCATTCGTCTCTTACCTACTACTTTTTACTGCCTTTCACAACTAAACCCCCTAACGTGTTCTTACAATTTGAACAAAAATGTGATCGTTTATAAATGCAAAATTGAAAAACTTGAAACGGCGTCAGGTTTCAAAATAGATATTTTAAAACATGTTTTTAACAAAATTGCATTGATTAAATGAAACAGTAAAGCAATAAATAGTTTACCAAAAATTTATTTACGTTAAAAATGCTATCTAATCATTTACAGTTTATTTATTAAAAACATAAAAACATTGTTTTGGATGGTTCAGCCACTGATGCACTTCTACTTCTGCTGCAATCAATATCAATTAAGAGCAAATATTCGTTTTATATAATTGAATAAAAGCCATATCAAAACAAAATCAGCACAAAAATGGCTTGTCGCATGTTTAATCTGCAGTCAATCTAAGTTGAAAACATCTGATCAGACAGTAAACTGTTCGTTTTTGGCTTTAAGTATCATATTTGCTCAATAAAATGTTAATCTTTTTCAACCAGCTGCAAACTTGTTGCAAACTTAGTCAGTTTCAATTTCAGATAATCCAATGCTTCAGAACAAACTGTTGAAAACATCATTTGTAAAACAATTAATTCATTATGACACTACAGCAAAAATTAGCCAATTTATTCAACAAGCAAAAAAATACTGTTGTTCTGACAGCAAGTACAAAGACGACTTTGCAAGCTTGGCAGTATTATTACTGGTAGTAACACACAGCGTTTGCAGATTTAATCTCACCAACTGTTGCGATGACAAATGAAACAGTTACACTCGCCTGGTAATGCCAATTGATGCGCCCAGTGCTGGTGCTGATAGACAAAAGCAATTACTCATCTCATTACACTGCCGTTTGCTATTGGCCTTGTGCACTGCACCAGTGTTGGTGCTCAGCTTGTCTGACTTTGGCATTGAATGTCCGATGCACTAATACTGAGAAAAAGTAGACTAAAAGATTGAAGAGACCAACTGTTGATGAAATGGCCATTGGACGGCCAGAGACGTTTGCCTGGTGACCAGTGCAAGCTCAAGTTGCCAACACACAGACATACATACAGACACTGACAAAGCCGACGACAGTTAACAGAAAGAGACAGGCGATGTAATGCATCACTGGGTAAAGTGATACTCAGTGCACCGACTCAGCTGTCGGCCAATACTGTGGGCAACAGCAACAGCAGGAAACGGGAATTTCAAGCTAATTTATTGGACCATTTGTTTGTCGCAGACGAAGATCTGATCAAGAGGGTCGGCTCGTTCTCTCTTTTTTTCATTTTTTTCTCAGTTGTCTGCAAAGGAAGATTAATGCACAGGCTCATAAAACCGGGAAAAATGTCTGCATTCGGCAGACAGAAAATGCAGAAGATGCCGAAGAGCAAGTATTTGTCATGCACGTGTCGTGAAGTACTCCAATTGGCATTTTATTATGGCAATTCCTTCCCAAACTGTCACTTCCGTGCACATAAGAAAAAAGGAAATATTTATATGTGAGTGAGTGTGTTTGTTGTAGTTTGTAGACTTTTTAGATGATTTGCAATCGAACATTGCGCGCACACACACACACACACTTTCCATCACTCAACAGTGGTCAGTGTGGCAGCTGAGCGCATCAGCAGTGGCAAACAGACGCCCGGCTTAAGCCCGCATCTGTTGCACTGTTTAACAGCCTTATAAATGCAGTTATTTATTAGTTTGCTAATGGGCGTTGTACAGTCAAAGCAGGGCAAAACAGAACCGTCGATTCGAGCGATCACCGAGGTGATCAGCTGAGGGTGAAGTGGTCTAGTGGTGGCATGCAAGCAAACTGCTGCTATGTCTGATATTCCACTAGCCAAGACAAGACAAGACAAACTGTGATGCACATCGACGGACTGACTGGACCGACCGACCGAACGTCCGACGAGCAGCGGCAGCGGCAAAACGACTAAAGTTATCGCTTTAAAAAGAAACGAGACTTAAAAAAGAGACTGTCCAATGAAATCGACGCGCTAATTCGGTGAAAAGGAGAAGTGGAGAGGGAAAGAGATTCACTGATCGCCACAACTAGCAACTGCAAACACATCAGCGGAAAGAAATGTTGTAGTAGTAGTGTGATCAAGACGTCACCACCGTTTGGGTGAGGCCTGCAAAGGGAAACGATGAAGAAGGTAAAAGACCAAGGTAGGAAAAAAAGAGAGGAGAAAAAGAAGATAGAATTCAGTGTATGCAAAGGAAAAAATCAGCGGCGCAGACAGTGGTCTGAGTGGAGTCTCGGCAGACGGCGTCAAAATTGCCATTCAACAGCACTGACAGTCAGTTGATGCCAGTGATGGTAGTGATAAAGGAAGAGGAGACCGGGGTGACAGTGCCACAAGAAATTAAAATAAACAAAAAGGAGGAAACCAGGTAGAATAAGGGGGGGGACGAAACGGGGATCTGCTCAAGTCAGTAAAAGTATCTCAAGCACCACCAAGGTGGTCGCGCAACTTAAATGGCTAATTACATGTGAAAGTAAACTCAATTGACTGATTTTTAATTATATACTAGGGGCATTAGTTTAGGTGCTTCGATAAAATGAACGCAACAGCAGAAGAAGGATAGACGACAAATTGTTTGCTTAGAAAAAACCGATTGATTTTTACGACTGATTAGAGCACTGAGCAAATAAATAAAAGCATTTGAATGTTTTGAAATGTTTGATTAATTGTTTAGCATTATTCGGGTTTAGTACCTCTTTAATTTTTACTATTTGATTAGGGTTTAGATGCTTAGCAATTGTCTTAAATGTATTAAAGATAACTAAAGATAACTTTTCTATATTTTTTTGTTAACGTGTGTTGAATGCAGCTTTCATCTACCAACCTAAAGAATGCCGCCTGCCTAGTGATTGATTACTCAACTCAAAACAGACAAAAAGGGTTAATGAACGAACGAAAGTAGAAAAAAGTAGCATATTTCATGGCTGGTACTTTGATAGTTACTGATGGTCCTCAGTCTTTAGTCTAGTTAGTAGCAAGTCTTCTTTTTGGGCCACCAAGTGCGGTATTTATAATGCGGTGCACTTTGCATGCAAAGTGTATGCAAAGTGCAGGACCAAACACTGCTGGCGCCGGTCGGCGTCTGCCAGCAAATTTGCTGCACTGTGCTGCTCAGTGTCCATCACTACTTCACTGGTAGCCAGTCAGCTTGGTACGCTTGGTCTTCTCTGCCGGAGAATGGCTGATAGTTCAGTGAAAGAGTGCACCGGCAGCATCAGTAGCAGCATCGCATTGACTCATTATCGCATTCATCCTCTTGAAAGAGAGAGAGAGAGAGAGAGAGAGAGAGTAGCCTTAAAGTGAGTTGCTCCGCTGATTTGGTGTGCGCCCGTCCAAGCTCATTAAAAACAAACAGGCAATAAATCGCATCGCACACTGTTACCTGCTGCTGCTGCTGCTGCTGTTGATGCTGATACTACAGGCAACGGCAGAGCTCTTAACAAGATAGAGAAAAAACAGAAACTTTTGCTGCTTCTGATGTAGATGCAGACGAAATGGCGGCGCTAAATTGGAACTGTGTGTTCAATCGTTAACACTTGACATGGCAGATTAGCTAAAACCATCAGGTGTGCATCCATTCACTTGTAGCTGTGTCCACAACAAATTAAGCTGTAGCACAAAATGACACCACACTGACTAATCGACTTCACTAAACACTAGTCAAGTTTTTTACAATTAAGTGAGATTTGTAGGTGACCACTGGTTGTTTTCTTTTTAGTCGACGTGTTTATCAATTAAAATGTTAATCGAAACATTTTAATTAAACGATTAAATGATAAGTTTTAATATTTGTTGATGTATATACAAGTGCTATTGCAGCAAAACGTTTTGTTTAAAACTGTTTAAATTGTGACCACCCTAGTTGATTGTTTTTAAGCAAATCAGTTGTTATTAGTTGGCAGTTCATTTAGTTTACTGAATAAAAAATTTAAAAAGCTATTTGAAAATCATTTGCTTTTAGAGATAAAAATGATAATGCTAAAAGCTTTTAAAGCTCATTTTGTCAAAATCAACGATTGACATCAACATCGCCATCAACACATCTGCACTTTAATTAAAAAACTTAAACATGGCTCTAAATTAAAAATTTTATTTTATTGCTAACAAGTTTAATTCGCTACCAAAATTCAAATCATTATAAAATTTTTAGTTTAAATATTGTAAAAATTGTGAAACAGTGCATAAAGCACAAATTGCGTTTGCATTGAAAATGCAAAAACAAAAATTTATCTGATTTTGCTGGCACGAAATTAGACAACTAGTAGTAACCCAACACTGTTTACCCTTTGAATAATCTCACCCATTTTTTATCATCTTGAAATACAAGCAACAAAGCTAGTGTCATCACTAACAAGGAAGGACGCACGAATGCCATCATCTCATCATCACTATCCAATTTTGATAAAAAAAGATGTGCGCCAATGTTTTAGCCATGTAGCACTTGTGATTTTTTATCACTTTTTTCAAACAGAAAAAAGCTAAAGCTGCTTTAATTTACACAGTTCAGTCATCTGATCAAGTTCATCTGAGTGGATGACTGGGGTGAGGAGTCTCAGTTATCAACTAATGCTAGAGAGTAATCAGGTTGGGCGGACAGTGCTCATAGTTTGCTCAACTGGTGACTGACCACAAAGTCAGCATTTAAAAAAAGCAAAGCAGAGCACTTTTGAAAAGTGCGCCACCAATCGATCGATAGACCACCACTGACTACTGACTGGCTGGTGACTAAGTGCGACCAGGCAGTTGATGCCATCAACACCTCCATTACCTGTCTGTCTGTCTCTCTGTCTGCCCTTATCGACGCCAAGATGTAGAACACACCCCATGTTTAAATAAACGAGAGTGCAAGCGTAGACAGCAAGTTCAGGAGAGAGGGGAAAACGGCTAAAAAGCTGCATTTTTGCTGTTTTGTAGAATTGATCAGCTTTAAAATGCTGTTTTAGTGATTCTTTTTATGGTTAAAATGGTTAAGAGAGTGTCAACTTTATTATTTACAAATTAATGGTTTTGCACAAAAATCAAAACGCTAAGAATTACAAAAATTAAACTTTGTGTGTAATTGTCTAACGTGATAAAAATTTGGCAAAATGGACATTGTCGGTTCGTTTTTTGCTTGCCAATAGTTGTTCTCAAGTGGGCAGTGAAGGAGCAGCAAGTGACTGGAGAAAACGCACTCATCAGTAGAGGGACCGTCTTCAGACATAGTCCACAACCGTTCAAGTGATCGGTTACAACAGCAGCAGCAACAGCACACACACTCACACACACCGGACAGAGAATGCGTGCCCCTAATGACCCATTGCCGTGCACACCTTCTCCTTCTTCTCGGCTTGTCTGCTGCTAACTGGTCACAATGCAGCTTTTTTTGCTTTTACTACGTGTTGTGACTGCTGTTGCTGTGCCTTCTGTCCAGTGCCATTGGGGCAAAAAACTTCTTAAAGAAAAGTGAAGTGCTCTGACCCATAGACAGACCGTCTTGACCTTTGACTGCTGAAACCGCTCGATTGCCATATGCCTTCTTTTTTCTAGCACGCTGACGACGATGGAATGAGATCGAACTGCCTGAAACTGAGTGGCCAAAAAAGTTCTTTCCCCAAAAAACACACACACAGTTTCCTTAGCAGGTTTACTTGGTCACCCTAGCTAGAACTCACCAAAAACAGACAGACAGGGTTTGTTAATTGGCTGTACAAGGTGCAAACGAAGGAAATGGAAAGCCAAAAAAGAGAGAGAAAAATGTGCAAAGGAAGTGTGGCCAGTTGGTAGAGGTGCTGACTGGCGGTCACTCACTGCCTTGTTGTGCCTGTTGAGCAGTGCTTCTGAGACAAGTGACCACCGCTGGAAAAGAAAAAAAAAGAAGAAAAAGAAGTGAACAGACGGTCCAGCAGGCTTTGACTGCCCAAGTGACTGGTCCATCTGAACATCTGCTCTTTTTTGCCACTGTGTTTCACTGTGTGCTGACCACCTTGCAAAAAACGAACTAGCAGGCACACTCGGTGCCTCAAACAGTGGCACGCAGTGGCACTTTAAATCGATCCACGTGATATGTCGAGTTTGCAACTTTGCACAACTACTGCTGTTTCTGTTGCTGTTGCAGTGACATTTATGTGTGTGTGTCTGGTAGCAGCAGCAGCTACTGGACACAAAAACGATTGCCCTTGATAAGCAATCAAGGGAAAAAAAGAAAGACCAATAAGTGATAGGTGATGAGTTTGAGTATTAGTAGGTAAAAACCTTTTTTATTCAGTAATTGCTGCCATGTGTGTGAGTTAATGATAATAGTACTTGTAGGCTTAGGCAAATACCCTTTTCTAATACTAACTAATGTTCAGCAATGGAAAAGCTAAAAGCAATTAAGTTAAAATATGAATTTGTGTTCATTTTTTGTAAGAGTATCTATTGCCACTTAACTGGCGCATCCCTTGCTCGCTTTAAATTCATTAAACCATGACCGTTGCTTAGTGATCAATTTTGATTGATCACAGTGCTGACAGATTATTGCTAGTCGATGCGCACCTGATCGGCCTGCTTATTCTTCTGCTTATTGTCAGCGCGTGCACAAGAATTGGTGGCTAAGATTTTCGACCAAATTTTGACCAGCTAAAAAGTAAGTTTTTTGTATTGATTTCATATTTTTTGCTTTTGTTTTATATTTTGCCTAACTTGACTACTTTTTGCAATCATTTTAAAAACATTGATGATAATTAGATTACAGTAGTAGTAGTAGTAGTAGTAGTAGTAGTAGTAGTAGTAGTTGCCCCCAGATAAATAATTACCCTGGTTGAGCAATTAACAAAGTGAAAAGCACTGCCACCACGGTCATCTTTTTTCCCGTGCAACGGTCATATGCAAATGCTTAACTGATGATGCTACTGAGTAAAACTGCTGCCACTGAATGGATCATTGAGCCTTAGTGAGTAAAAATACGTGAGAAAATACTGAGCCAGAGAGTTCCAGAGAGGGAAAAGGCAAGAAAAGTGCCAAGTAAGCGTGTGTACCTGACTGACTGACTGATCAGCTGCCGATGTGCTCCGCAGTCGATGAAGAGAAGGCAGTCATGGTCATAGTGGGCAAGTGGTGGTGGTTGTCGTTCCGGTGAAAGCCGAAAGACACACCGAAAGGCAGTTCACTTTCCCACTGCTTGTTTGGGCCGGTAGCTAAGAAGGAGCAGCCGTCGTCGTGTCTGAACTTGCCTGTTCAGCTTGTTGCTGCTCTTTCTCTCTCTCTCTCTCTTCTTTTTCTTCTCTTTTCTTTTTGCCCACTGTTTGTCTAGGGCCTCTAAGTCTTGTCTACTACACAAGACCTACTACTAGGGCCGGCTGCATATCTTTCTCTCTTTTTTAGCCCTACTGTGCAAGTAAAACGTATGCTTATGAGTGTGTGAGAAAATCACCACAACAAAGCATGAGTACTGATGAGGCACATAGCACAGCACTAGAACTGCCATTTCTTCAATGAAACCATTTTTAAAATTTTTAAAATTTAGGCCAGTTTCCTGCTTAGTGGTGCACAAAACTTTGTGTGTAAGTGTGTGTAAGTGTGTGTTTACTGTGTGACTGTGTGCGTGTGTGACCAAAAGTAGGTTTTTAAAGCAAAATCAAGAACAGCACACCAATCATAGCACAGTGAACGATTTCATTGAGAAAAAATCACACGATAGTAAATTTCTCCTCACATCAAGGGAATCTTTACTTTTAGGGATTGGCTTTATTTTAACTGTGATATTTGTCTGTGTGTGTTTGTGTGTCTGTGTCTGTGCATGTTTGTGTGCATGCAAATATTTAACATTGATTTAAGTTGATGAAATTCTAGAAATGACTGCACAGACTAGTTTTTGTCTGTTTGCTCGCTAATTGCAATTACAGTTCAAACAAAAAGGATAACATGATCAGTCAACGTTGTCCAATTTGCGCAAAGTTTTTAGTTTTTAAGTGATTCAAGTTTTTTTATCAGTTTAAACAATTATTGTCATATCTAGAAGTAATGACACGTGAATGGAACTATCTGTTTGATAAAAAAATGATAAGCATTTAAAAATGCAAAAACTTGCAAATTGACTTGTCTGTTTTAGGTAACAATTTTGAAATTTTTTTCTTTGACAATGATTTCTTGTGCAAATTGATTAACAACTGTTTCTGTACTGTAACTTTTGCCAGTCATTGCCTATACTACCACTACTACCACTGCCCCTTATTCAACTGCTCCTTAAAAGCCCACTGCATGACACTTGTAAAAGCAATTTAAGTTTGGGGCACTTTGCCACAATTGGCACCTCAACCCTCAGTGATTCAAACCTCTCTCCTTCTCTTGAGAGGGTTAATTAAAGAGTGGCACTACTACTACTACCACCACCACCACTGTTGTCATTTGAGAAGAAGATGGCAGAGCAGAGAGTAGTTGAACAAAAATTTGAACTTTTGCCTCTAAAATGCGTCGTCCGGTCAGAGGTGGCAGTGTAGTGAGGCAGAGAGTCAATCGAGTCAAGTAATTGCCCCCATTGCTCTGTTCTGTGGTTATGGACTGTTGAACGCGTTGATTGCCACAGCACACACACACACTAGGCACTCTGACCGAATCAAGAAAGAAGAGGGGCCTGAGATTCAGTTGTGCCTAGTGCAGAGAAAGAAGAAGAAAAGGACTGCTTGCAACACGTAAAGAAAGATGAGAGAGAGAGAGAGAGAAGACGACAAATTGGCAGTATGAGAGCCGCAGAAACTCTACTGAAACACACACACACACTCACAGGGGCATTTGCTGTTTCATTCACAAAATTGATGTAGTGCGCCTAATCGCAGAGGTAGACGCTGAAATGGAAGTAATAGTAGTAGTAGTAGGGACACTCAATTCTGACTGCTTCCCTCTTTTTCCCTCTCTTCTCTGTCTTCTCTTACTACCATTCGCAAATAGGAAATGAAAGTGAGGCAATGTGGAAGGGAAAAGAGAGAGAGAGAGGGAAAGAGGCTTCAGAGCGAAGTAAAGACTGACTGTGGACGACTGCCGATTTGGCCAAGACAGGGCACAGAGAACGGATGCACGCACTGTGTGAGGGATCTGAACCTGAGCCGCAACCTGTGAGCACTGAAGCGCGTCACCACCGTCACCCCCGTCACCACCAGTACCACCACCTGAGGGACTGAGCAACTGAGCAACTGAGGCAACTGTTGCTGAAGTAGGTGTCCGAGTAGTAGTAGGGGTCAATGGGGTCAAGCCCGCTCTGTGTGTGGACTATGTGCCTGCACACACATTGGCGTTGTCCGTGTGTTGCAGACTTACTTGCTTGCTGCCGCCTGCATTGCTTTACTGCTTCCGTCCATTGTGGCCACAGGAAAGAAGGGGGTGCGCAACCTTTTTCCACTCGTTCCACTCTTCAAACAACTTAGCACTAATTAGCGGAATTGCCTTCGGTCAACAACAGCAGTAGTGGTCGACGACTACTTCAGTTTGTTTGGCCACCACCAGCAGTTGATCCACCCACCAGTGAATCATTGAATGGTATTTAGTCTAATTTGCCTACAGTTCAAGTCATCAGTTGTTTAGAAAAGAGAGTTTTCCTTTTCTGATCTTAAATGCAAATATTTGTTGCAACCTCAAACAAATAAAAGAGAAAGAGAGAAAAACACTGTTGACAGTGTTTTAGGGTGTATGCGCATTTACTCGCGTTTATGTTTTAGCTTTTTTAAATCAACACAATTCTTATTAACAGCAGAACAGTGTGTTAATTAAAAATCATTTGCCTGTCTGACTATCTGAGAAAGTGACTCGACACAATAGCAGAAACCATTATTTGCCTGCTTTTTTTTGTGAACTGTTGACATACAAATCGATAGCGGTGACACGTAGAGAGACTGTGCTGTTCTGTGCTGGTGGCCACTGCAGTGGCTACCACCACATCGGTGAACTACTCGGTGAAAGTTTGTTTGTCAGTGCAGTTCAGGGTCAAGTGTCAAAGGTTAGTTAGTGCTTCCAAAAGGGAAAAAAGCAAAACAAAGCAAAAAAAGTAGTGCAAAGTCTGGTCAGGAAGGTAAAAAAGAAAGAAAAAAAGAGACAACAAAAGCAAGTGAATGTGTCATCGATGAGCCAACAAAACAGGACACAGAAATTAATTTTTGATTGTCTGTTTTCCTGACTGCTGCTGCTGCTGCTGCCGATGAGGTAGTCAACTGGTAAAACTGCAACTGAAAAGTAAAACTACTGCACTAGTAGGTAGTAGGTAGAGGGGAAAAATGGACAAATAGGAAGCAAACAGATAAGTTGCCAAGAGTGGCAGTGGCTAGAAGAAGGGAAGAAGAAAAAGACAATCGTTTCTGGAGCAGAGCAGTGCAAAACTGAGAAGAGGAAAGAGACAGACAGCAGAACAGAAAATGACGAGAAAAGACGCCGAAATAGAAAACGTGAGAATGGCGCTGCATGGCTGACCATGCGAGCGAGAACATGGACAGAAATGCACAGTTGAAAAAAAGGACAGTCTTAGGTAGTTGAAAAGCACCACCAGTGTCCAGTAAGAAAGAAGGTTCTCTCTCTCTCTCTCTCTCTCTCTCTCTCTCTCTCTCTCTCTCTCTCTCT
>JAALOO010001644.1_pt1 | contig 14459 bp, 10 predicted proteins | sample 7257641 | NCBI WGS metagenome assembly JAALOO01 (sample SAMN14085613, study PRJNA598686) | mite metagenome | biome: ENVO:01001000; feature: ENVO:01001002; material: ENVO:01001226; isolation source: single female mite from University of Michigan culture on fish food culture... ...
AAAGCAAAAAAGTGCGTTAAGAGGGAGAAACATCATTTTTTTAGGGAAGTTAGATTTTACTTCAGTAATTTGTAAACGCAATAAAAATGTGCCTTCACATCATGATACGCACGCATAGCAAGTAATTTTTGCCTTTGCCATGCTGCATTTACTGAGCATCAATTTTTTACGCTCAATTTGTCTGCTTATTTAAATTTTTATGTTTTGCGCAGGAACAGACAGACAGACAGACAGACAGTAAGACAGACATAGCAGCCGACTAAACATAAGGCGCACTTATTTTTCAATTTACAAACAAAAACCTCTCTTCTACAAGTGTAGTGCATCAACTGGTGTCTTTTCAAATGTCGTTTTGTTGTTTTTGTCTTCATTGTTGACGCCGTCAGCCTAAGCTGTCGTGCCAGTCGGCTAGCTAATAAAGCAAGCCAGCAAGTGCCAATTTGAACACCATTTAGCACATCTCTTGCTTTTGCAATTGCAATTGTTTTGACGCACTCATGTACTAACTTTTATTCCTGATATCAGCTTTAACTTTAACTCTTGTTTCTGTACTCGGTTAAACACAGCATTTTTTGCCCTTTCCAGTTGTTTTGCTCTTCTTCTTTTTCTTCTTCCCCTTTTACTCCTCTTCATCACCTTTGCACTTTTGGTGATGGGCAATTTTGCCGTCGTTTAGTAAAATGAATGTCCACTGTTATGTTTTTTGTTGGCTTTTCTGGCGGCTCTCTTTCTTTGCGACGTTCACTTCTTGGCTCCTGCAATGGGTCATTGAGCTCGGAAATGCTGCTGCTGTTGTTTTTATTTTTGCTACCGTTGTTGTTGCTGTGTCTGCCTAGGTTTTACTGTCTGGTCATATTACTTCAGTTGACTGCAGCAACATCAGCAGCAGCGACTACGGACTGATGAGCACACACACAGACACAGTTGTTCACCGTGATTCAAATGTGGACAACAGTAGACAGCAATAATGGTCACTAGTAGTAGCTGAACAAGGTAATAGTCTTCTCCAGTGGCAGTTGTAGTCCCAGCATCAGGGTAATTAACTAATTGCATCAGCAGCAGCAGCAGCAGACAGCAGCACATGAACGGTCAGCAGTTAGCACTGCTCCCTGTAGTTCTCATTTGGTGCTGGTCATTTTTTCAGTTCACTGCCTATCTGTGACTTTCCCCTTTCTGTTTGTGGCAGACACTTTTTCTCCATTCATTCCACTACTACTGCTCATTCCCTTCAATCGTTTGCATCTCATAATTTACAATACCTACGACATCGGCAATAAAAGCACCTGAACGCTGGATCGTTCGTTCTTTTGCAGTAGTAGCCTCAGTTGCCTCAGCGGTTGCCCCAGTACGTCGTAAAGCAAAGCAATTAGTTCGGTTCTGCATCTCAATCAAGTGGTGCAGAAATAGCTGCAGTAGCAGTAAGTTACCTGGAGTCAAGATGGCAACCAGGGAAAGCAAACCTGAAGTGTAGAACACCCCTGCATCCACTCAACTGAACAGTGGCAGTAGTAGTAGTAGTTGTTGTTGTGGAGCAGTTTGCCTATAATAAGAAAAGACACCAAAATTGATTTATGGACCCATTGCAGACTTACAGATTGGCCGGTGCTAAAACACGGCAGTAGTAGAAAATGGTCGGCAGAGACTGACTGGAACAGCACTTGGCAGCAGTGATCATAAAATAAAACAAAAGAACAGTAGCAGCATCAGAACTATGATCAGTTGATGATAAAGTGAAGCAGAAAAAGAGCAGTAAACTATATTGGTAATTTACTGCTGTTCTCGGACAGCTGCTGTTGTTTTTGCCTTTCACACACTTTATGTCTGCGATTCTAATCCCGAGTAGTCTATTATTAATTGTTTTGACTAAAACCTGTTTTGTCATTAATTGTTATTTAGTTAGCCAATTTACTGATAATAATAGCTATTTGTCTTAGTGCATCATAGCTTAATTACATAATGAGTGCACTGTGTATTTGCAACAGCAGACAACTGATTAACTTGTGTTTGCGTCTGCCATGTGTAAACACACCTAAAAGAAACAGTGTAAACACGTGTTTAGACGCGTGTGCCGATAGTAACTTATGAAAATAGGAAATGCTTCAAAATATAATGCACACAAAATGATTGAACAACTTGCCTTTGTTTTCATGCAAATCATTTGACAAACTTTTAACGTACTAGTAGTATAGCAAAATCGATATTGCTTAAAAAACAAATACCTGCAACTTTTGATCATTCAGCTTGGGCAATCTAGGAAATTGTCTATAGAACTACCATTTGCTTTGGTTTTTAATTCTTTTTCTCATTGTACCTCTACTTTTTTATCACTGCTGAAGCAAAAAGCATCCACATTAGTCGCTAGCAGTTTACTGCCAATTCAACAGGAGCATCAGCACAATAGCTGCCGCAGTTGCCTTGTCTTCCTTCTGTTTTCTGTCATTTCTCTCTCATTTTTCGTTCCTGCACTTCTGTACGACTTCTGCACTGGGTCGGTGCCAGTTGACACTGAAAGACTGGCAGCATCACTGTCGCCACTGTTTTCCCTCGTCTACACTCATCTCTGTTCTTCTCTTTCCCCTTACCTCTCCACTGACTACTCACAAATCTTGACTCTGACGGTGTCTGAGTGTGTCTGTGTGTGTGCCTGTGAGTCGGTCTGTCTGTTTGTCTTCTTCATTTTCTTCTTCTTATCAGCCAGCCAGTCGTACAGCCAGCCAGTCATCTTCAGTAGAGTTCAGCTCAGTTCAGTTCAGTTCAGTGAGTCAGTAGAGCAAGTCAGCGGCAGCAGCGGTGAGCGGTGGCGGCGGCGTCGGCAGCAGTAGCAAAGCAGTAGCAGCGGCGGCAAATTCGGTGGCGGTGGCGCTCACATTCATTGATTCATTCAATCACACCATTACCACCACCACCGCCGATGAGTCGAGCTTCCCCCACACACACTTTTCCTCTGGAGAGATATCGACCAGCGCGCTGACTGTCTGTCAGTTGTCTGCTGGGAGCCGCGCTGATCACATCGCACGCTCTCTTCCTCTCTTTTCTTAGCACCAATTTTGCCGCCTCAGCAGCAGCAGCCGTTTGTCAGCGGCACTTTTTCACCCCTTTTTACCGCTCTTTTCATCATCATCATCATCATAAGCAACAACAACTGAATTCCCCATTTTCTTCTTTTTCTCCTTCTTCTTCAGATACCTGCTTTTTAAGTGATTTAAAGGACATCTGCTCTTTCAACGCCTTTTCATTGGCGCAACCTCTTTCTCTCTCTCTCTCTCTCTCTCTTTCTCTTTCTTTTCACCATGGCGGAGCAAAACCCGCCAATCGAAGATGACAACCGCCGGCAGCGGTTGGGTCGCCTCGAGGAGCACATCCTCGACCCAAAGTCAGAGATCAGCGTTGACTCTCTCCTGGTAAGTAGTAGCTGCTGGTTTGGATAAAGTTCTATTTTGGTGCTTTTCTTACTAATGTTGATTTCTTTTTCTCCAGGACTGCGTCCAGGCCCTCTTTACTGATTGTGATCACCCGACCCTTCGTCGGGTCAAAAACATTGATTCATTTCTTCAAAGATGTAAGTTTCTTTTTCTACTTTCTTTTTGCGTGCTTTTTGACCTCTCTAAACGCTACTCTCCTTGCTTACAGATGAAAAAACGAACCAACTGATTGTCAGCTGTCGGCCAAAACCGGACGACTTTCTCGTTCTGAAAACCATCGGACGCGGCGCCTTTGGCGAGGTGCAGCTGGTGCGACAAAAACACACCAAAAAGGTGTACGCGATGAAGCTACTCTCAAAGACCGAAATGGTAACGTTTGCTGGTACTGCTTTTGCAAACACAACTTTGACTAACGTTTTCCCTTTTTCATTGTCCACAGATCAAGCGCTCCGACTCTGCCTTCTTCTGGGAGGAGCGCTTCATCAGCGCCTTCGCAAAGTCTGAATGGATCGTCAAGGTAAGTCGTGGTCAGTGTGCTTACAAAGCAGCACTTTAACACACGGTCTTTGCCTTCTAGCTGCACTACGCATTCCAGAATAGCCAGTTTCTCTACCTGGTCATGGACTTCATGCCCGGCGGCGACCTGGTGAACCTGATGGCAAAGTACGACGTGCCCGAGAAGTGGGCTAAGTTCTACACCGCCGAGGTGATCCTCGCCCTGGACGCCATTCACAGCATGGGCTTCGTCCACCGGGACATCAAGCCGGACAACATGCTGCTCGACCACCGGGGCCACGTCAAGCTGACCGACTTTGGCACCTGCATGCGCATGGACGACCAGGGGCTGGTCCACTCGGAAACGGCCGTCGGCACGCCGGACTACATCTCACCGGAGGTGCTCAAGTCGCAGGGCTCCAAAGGCTGCTACGGACGGGAGTGGTAAGTGCTTTCGGGGGAGATGATGCTAATGTTGACCACCACTGACTGATACTACCCTTTTACCCTTTTCTGTGATTAGTGACTTCTGGTCCGTGGGCGTCTTCCTCTACGAGATGCTCATCGGCGATACGCCCTTCTACGCCGAGTCACTGGTGGGCACCTACGGGAAAATCATGGAGCACCAGAAGAGCCTCTCCTTCCCCGATGACATTGAGATCAGCGGCGAGGCACGCCACCTCATCTGCTCCTTCCTCACCGACCGCAGCGTTCGCCTGGGCCGAAACGGCATCGACGAGCTGAAGGCTCACCCCTTCTTCACCAACGAGCAGTGGACCTTTGAGAACATCCGCCAGTGCATCGCCCCGGTCCTCCCGGAGCTCTCCGGCGACGACGACACGAGCAACTTCGACGACGTGCCCGAGCCGGAAAGCAACGGCAGCCGCCAGCCGGGTGGCCACCTCGCCGACAGCAGCTTTCCCGAGCCGAAGACTTTCGCCGGAAATAACATTCCATTTGTGGGTTTCACCTACTCGGACGACTACCAGCTGCTGTCGGGCAGCCTCTCTGCTGCAGCTGGACAGCAACAACAGCAACAACTGAGCGGCGGCTCGCGCGGCGACGCAAGCGCAAACGGCGGCAGTGGCTCACGGCGCAACTCTCGCAAGCGCAACTCAGTGCAAATGGACGACGACGCCAGTGTAAGTAGACCGAGTAGCTTTGTCTTTGCTTGCTCTAAACAAAACCCTGTTTTGCTGACTTTGCTTTCTAATCTCTTTCTCTCTTTCCCTTCTAGTCCGAACTTAGCCGAAAGATGGGCAAACTGGAAGAGGAGAAGCGGCGCGTCGTGGAGACCTACGAGGAACTGGAGAGCAAGTACCGCCTCGCCCTGAACCAGCTGGAGAAGCAGGCCGAGGAGATGGCCTCGCTGCGCAACGAGAAGCTCGAGGTGGAGAAGGCGGTCGCCGTGCTGGAGCTCGACTTCAAGGCCCTCAGAAACAAGCACGAACAGGAGGTGAAGGCGCACGGCACCGCCGAGGCGACCATCGCCGAGCTGAAGGCCAAGTTCGAGAGCGACCGGTCACGCCTGGCCAATCAGCTGACGCTGGCCGGCGAGAAGTACAGCAGCCTGGAAAAGCAGATTGCCCTCCTCTCGGAGAAGCTGAAGGCGGAGAGTGAGGCGGTGACGAGGGAGGCTAATGCCAGCTCCGAGCTGAAGCACCTGCTCGCCGCCAGCGAGTCGGCCATGGCCGAGCTAAGGGCCAAGGTGGAGCTGGAGCGGGTCAAGGAGCGCGAGCTGGACCAGCTCAAGGACCAGCTGGGCGCCAGCATGGCCAAGGTCAAGGAGCTCGATGCGACCATCCTCTGTCTGCGTGGCGAGCTGAAAGATTACAAGATGAAGCAGCAGCAGCAACAGCAGCAGCAGATGATGCCGCCGCAGACTCGTCCAAGGGTAAGTGCTCAAGTTTTGCAAGCTGAGCTTGACAGCGTAATCATTTTGGGTTCCCTTCTTTTCTCCAGAACGAGCACCACATTGACCAACACGACAGCTTCAACAACAACAACAACAACAACAGCAGCACCGGCAACCAGCTGGGCGCCATTGGCATGACTCCCTCCGATAGCATGCACTCCACCACCGGTAGCTCACTAGATGATGTCCACTGTAAGTGTCTTGGATTTGTTGTTGTCATGTTCTGGGCCATCTCCTGTGTGTCCACTTGAATTTTCTTCTGTTTTCTGTTCTGTTTTGTTCTATATTCTATCTCTGTTTTCTGTTTTCTTGTGCCTGCAACACTTTTCCACTATTCCACTATTTTTCCTCTTGTTTTCATTTGTTTCTGTTTCATTTTCTCTTTCATTGTTTCTATCTGTTTTCTGTGCCTGTCTTTTCAGTTTAACATTTTTTCTTTAACTTAAATGTTTTTCTTAACTTTTAACTTTTAACTTGCTCGTTTTTTCTTCTTTTCTTCTTCTTCTTCTCCTTCTTCTTTTTCTTTCTTTTCACTGTCGTTCTTTCTCTCTTTTTTTCTTTCTCTTTCTTGTTCACTTTTTCTGTTATACTTCTGAGCTCAAAAACTTAATCTGTTGGGATTTTTACCATTTTTTAGCTTTGAGCGTACTCCTGGAGCGAGCTCGCACTGAAAAGGAGCAACTAGAGCTGGTGATCAAGGAGAAAGAGCAGCAGATTGAACTGCTGGAAATGACCCGAGAGCAGACGGCTCAGAAACTGAACATGGCCGAGGCGGACGCCCGTGCTGAGGTGGCCGCCATCAAGGCGCTGCTTGATGACACCACTGAAAAGTACCAGCGCCTAAATAGGTAAGATCAACAGATAAGTAAAATTTTTTAAACTATTTTCTAATGTTCTCATGTTTTCTTTTTGCAGTGATCTGAATGAACTCAAGGTGCAGCTGGACACAGAGCGGTGCTTCAACAGCCTCTACAAGACACAACTCGACGAGATGATGGACGAGTTCAAGGAGAAACTAGAGGAGAACTCCAAGCTTCAGGACGAGCGACAATCGCTGAGCAACCAGCTGGAGCGCTTCGCCGAGTTGAACAAGGCCGAGGCTGTGGCGAAGAGCGTCGTCGAGGAGCGCCTGGCCATGCTCGAAAAGGAAAAAGCCGTCCTAGAGCTGGATATGAAGGAGCTTCGCAGTCAATCGGAGTCGGCGGAGAGCCGAGAGCTAGAGCTTAAGCGCAGCCTCGAGCTGAACTCCAAGGAAGGTCGCGACCTGGCGGAGAAGTTGAAAGTCACCGCCGAGGAGCTGGAGACGCTGCGAGCCAACGACCCAAAACGGGAGATTGAGCAGCTGCAGAAGCAACTCTCCGTGGAGAAGATGCTCAAGGAGCAGGCGGTCAACAAGCTGGCGGAGATTATGAACCGCAAGGAGATGAACATCAACGGAAAGACGGCCAAGAACTCCAAGAGCTCCACCTCGGCGGCCGACCTGCGCAAGAAGGAGAAGGAAAATCGGAAGCTTCAGCAGGACATGATCAACGCCCAGGCGCAGCACAAGGTGGAGCTGGCGCAGGCGGCCAAGGAGATCAACGACCTGCAGGCGACGCTGCACGAGGAGACGCTGGCGAAGAATCGCCTGCAGATGGAGATCACCGCCAAGGACGACGAGTTGGAGCAGCTGAGGGCGAAGTTGCTAGCGAGAGGCTCCAATGAGCACCTCCCCCTCTACCAGTCCTCCTCCTCGATTCAGTCTACCGGAAGTGGTGGAGGTGGTAATGGAGGTGGTAATGGATCAGGAGCTGCCGCCGCTGACAACATGTCAATGGTTTCCGCCTCGCACGGCCTCACCTCCTCACAGTCCATCGGCGCCGGTGACCATCTGCTGGTGGTGGATCAGCACCGCCTCGAAGGATGGCTCTCAATTCCCAACAAACAAAACATCCGTCGACATGGCTGGCGCAAGCAGTACGTTGTGCTGGCCAGCCGCAAGATTATCTTCTACAATAGTGAGCAGGACAAGAACCGACTCGATCCGACCTTGATTCTTGATCTGAGGTGAGTGAAATGCCCTAATAGTGAATAACTTTGCTTCTGTTTCACTACTAAACTGTTTTCTGATTGTTTCAATACAGCAAACTTTTTCACGTACGATCAGTGTCGCAGGGCGATGTGATCCGTGCTGATGCCAAAGAGATTCCGCGCATCTTTCAGGTAAGTGTTTGTGTCTGTTATATTTTGGTTGTAACTTTGACTAATTTGTGTTTTCCTAAACCTTTACTTTTTTGTAGCTTCTCTACGCTGGAGAAGGGGAAAGCCGCAAGATAAGTGATGCCCCTTTTCAGGGCGATGTCTCTATGAGCAAAGACGTAAGTGTTTAAGTAAAAAAGAGTTTTTCATTAAAATCTAATCATTTTTTTGCAGCCTTCAACCATTGAGCATAAAGGGCATGAATTTATCTCCATCACCTTCCACATGCCCACCTCATGTGAGCTGTGCACTAAACCAATGTGGCACATGTTCAAGCCACCGCCTGCCTTTGGCTGCAAACGTAAGTGCATTTGATTGCATTTGAAAAAGTTGACAAAATTTAAATCTTTTTCAATCTTTTTATTCGTAGGCTGCCGAGTGAAAATCCACAAGGAGCACCTTGACAATGCTCGGGCGAACAAGCAGGGTGAAAAGCAGATCGCCCCCTGCAAGGTCTACTATGACGCGAACGCCGCCAAGGAGCTCCTCTTGCTGGCGTCCAGCATTGAAAATCAGCAACAGTGGATTTCCTGTCTCCGCAAGAAGATCGAGCAGGGCGGCTACGCGGCGGCCAACAGCGCTGCCGGCAACCAGTCCATGCGACACCAGTCCAACCTGAGCATCAACTCGAACAGCTCGGCCGGGGCTGGCGCTGGCAATGGAAACGGCAACGGCAATGGAGCCACCGGCAACAACAACACTGTCATCAGCAGCAGCAGCTCCGTCACCAGCACCTCCATCAAGTCGCTGCAGTCGCAGCTGTCGCGAAACAGCGTCAGCAGTGGCCAGTTCGCCAGCACTGCCGCTGACCTGCTCGCCAGCCAGAGCATGACCTTTCAGCAGCAGCAGCCACAGCAACAGCAAGCTCTGGGCCACGGCAAAGCTGGCATGGCTCCCACCACTGGTGCCGGTGACGCCCGCAGCAAGTCGGCCACCCTACCTCAGCTAGGCCACGGTGGCCAGGTGTCGATGCAGATGCAGATGCAGCAGCAGCACTCTCAATCACCATCTCAACAGCAGCAGCAGTATCACGCCCACCACCAGCGGCAGTCATCGCCCCATCACAGTCCCTCCGCCTCGTCTTCAATTGCCGCCGCCTCCTATCAGCAGTACATGGCCAGCAAGCAGCAGCAACAGCAGCAACAGCAGCATTCACCTTCTGCAGGTGGCGGTGGTGGACTGGTCACTCGCGGCTCGCCCACCTGTCGTTTGAGTGATGCGAGCACCGCCAGCAGCGCCTCCAGCATCAGCAGCATCAGTCAGCAGCAGTTGCAGCAGCAAAACCAACAACAACAACAACAACAACAACAGCACAGCAAAGACAATGGAAACGTTTGAGATGGCGATCATCAACTGGTGTCTATGCTGATGATGATGATGATGATGCAACAAGTTTGTTGAAACTTTTTTAATCTATTATTTAAGTCAGTTGGTGTACTTTTTCCCTCTTATCTCTCTCTTTCTTTTTCTTTTCTCATTTTCTCTTTATCTCTTTTCCTCTTTTCCGATAATCTCAACTCACCCTTCTCACCACTCTTTCTCCCCTTTACTTTATTATTCTCATCTCACATTTGAACACTCACCTCACTTTTATTTTCCTCCCCTTTCCTGAAGCTTTTTTAAAAGGAATTGATTTTAATTGCAGATTTTGAAACTTATCACTTTTTGAGATAGTTTCAAATGTTTGCCTTCTATGCTCTAAAGCCTAACTTGAGCGGGCCAAACTTTTTTTCTTTTAAATCGCAATGTAATTTTTCTTTTATAATTCACTACTATCTTTCTTTTTCTCTCTTTTATAATTATTGTCTGTGTTTTTCTACCTGCTCTATTTTTTCTGAAGCTTAACTGTCCGCCTTTTTCAAACTCTTTGTTTTTTATTTTTTATTTATTTTTATAATACCGCCTGAATGAACAATTATTTTCCTTAGTAACAGCACTTTGTGTGTTTAATTTTTTATTATTTTAAAAATAAACAATTTTTATGCAAACAAAGTATAAAGTTGATTTGCTGTGGTTCAAAAAGGCTTTTTTTGACAGTTTACAAAAGGTAATGCACAGCATTTAACTTTTACTTAGTAACAAAAACTGACTAATTTTTTATTTTTTATTATTTTTACAGAGATGCGTCACATACACTGCCGGGAAAAGGAAAGTGAAGCAACGCAAACAAATAAAAGTGCAAACAACGATATTAAAGCATTCCGTGTTGATGTGTTTGCAGTGTGACAGCAGTTGTAACCAGGCAGTAACCACCGCCGATTCTCCCTAATCACCGGTTTTCTGGTAGTGTCACAAAAGAAGCAAACTGCTGCTTTTGACTGCGACTAATTTCCGTGTTGAGGCTATTCAGGCAACTGGCCTTTAGCAGCAAGACCAGCAACAGCACTTTGTGAGCACTTTTAGCAGTGTTCGGCTTTAAAGTTAAGCTAAACAAATAAAATTGACATTGTGCAAAAAGCAGCAGCGATATTACACTGTTGTTGCAAGGTACAGTTGTCCATTTGGTCACGGTGCAAATGCACACTCACACACACTCACTGCCACTCAACTAGATTTCACCTGTTCACAGGTGATGTCACACTGTCGGTAATGTGTTTTCATTCATGCAGATTAGCGCAATATTTCAAAGTCTGCTTACTAAAGTACACTTTTTTGGCAACTTAAACTCAGTAGAGTGATCACTGCAACAGCATGAACCGATGTCAGTAGCCGATGTTGCTGCTGCTGCTGCTGCTGTTTGGTAGTCACAGTGCGTGTACAACACTTGTCGGGTTCTTAAGAACAAAGTGCTAATCGTCGTAATCTGAAGCGCAACCTCCCAGGACGCAGGAAGATCCTGTCTCACTAATTGAACCAGAAAACCTTTACGCTTTAAAGCGGTCACACTTTGGTGCTATCAAGACGGCGCATCAGCTGCTCAATCACTTCAATTGACTGCACAAGCACACACAGACACGTTTTTGTGACAACGGTGTAGTGTAATGCGGAGAGAGCTGTTGCGTAAGAAAGATAGCAAAGTGCTTCAAGAAACTGATTTTGATTTTTTAATTTAAAGTGCAAATGCAAACTATTGTCCACTGTCGCCGATATACATATATAAACAGCCGCTAATCAACTAAAGAATGGTCCACTGTAAATTTTATTTTGCAAAATCAGTGTATTTTCAAAATTATCATCAACTTCAAATTAACTTTTTTAAAAACAAACAAAAGAGCTGCACCATTTTACAAAAAGACATTTTGTTTAAAAAATTTCACAGTTAAAAAGCTTTTTTTTGCAGCCAGTGATTTCTAAAAATCAGATCTTTTTTACCGCTATTAATATTTGTGCCCTGCAAAAACATCTCACCAACTGGAAAACCAGCCATGATTTACAAGGCGACCAGCGGCAAGGTGCTCGGCCCCTTCATCTCCGCCATCAGCGGCCACGAGACGTCCCGGACACTGCTACTCCACCGAAGCTGGGTCCTCCTGCTGACCTTCCTCCTGTACGCCACCTACCGCCTCTCCCGTCGGCCGCTGTCCATTGCCAAGGCGGTCTTCCACAATGAGGCCTGCCAGGCGACCTCTTTAATGTCAATTCACAATGGGACCAGCAGTGGCCAACAGTGGAGCCACCTGCTGGTGACCAGTGGCCGGGCGCACAACGCCAGCGAGCGCAGCTGCGGCTGGGCGCCCTTTGACGGCTCCGACGGGAAGCAGCTGCTCGGCCTGCTGGACACCGTCTTCCTCCTCAGCTACACGGTGGGCACCTACGGCAATGGCTACGTCGCCGACCGCCTCAACATCCGCCTCTTCCTCGCCACCTCGCTCACCTGCTGCGGCCTGCTGGCCACCGCCTTTGGCCTCTCGCGCCCCCTCCAGCTCCACCAGCTGTGGTACTTTGTGCTGCTGCAGGCGCTGGCCGGCTACGCCTCGGCGACCATGCCCGCCATGGTGGCCATTGTGGGCGCCTGGTTCGGCACCGCCAAGAAGGGCCTCATCTTCGGCATCTGGAACTGGCACGGCAGCGTGGGCACCATTCTGGGCAGCATCGTCGCGGGGGCCTTCATCGAGACAGACTGGAGCTTCAGCTTCATCGTCCCAGGCATCATCTGCATGGTCATGGCGGTTGTGGTGCTCCTCTTTCTGGTGCCCAGTAAGTCCAAATTTTTTTTGATGTTTTTAAGTTTTTGTTTTTTTAAAAACTTTCATGTACTTTTAGAACCGTCGGATGTTGGACTGGACATTGGCGGAACGGTTGATTTGGAGAAAACGACAAAGATTATTGAAGAAGATCTGGGAGCTGGTAGGGCGATCTCCTTTTGGAAAGCGCTGATGATTCCGGTAAACTTTGAGCAACTATTTGTGTGTGAAAATGTTTCTAATATTATCATTCTTTTTGTCACTTTAGGGTGTCATTGAGTTTTCAATAGCGCAGTTTTTCATTAAACTTGTCAGCTACACTTTTCTCTACTGGCTGCCGCTTTTTCTTAAAGAGACCAGTATGTACTAAACTGAATTGCTATTGATATTTTTTGCTAATGCTACTTTGTTTTCAATTAGCTCAAATCAGCCCATCTAAATCTGCCTACGTGTCAATTATCTTTGACATTGGCGGATGTGTAGGCTCAATGGCTGCCGGTCTGATGGCCGACCGTACCGGGACAAGTGCACTAACCTGCATATTCTTTCTCATTTTTGCCATTCCATCGGTAAACTTAGGAGTGATTGAAAAAATGCGCCGTTCTAATGAAAACCTTTTTTTGCAGTTGTACAGCTTAGACCGATACACCTCAGCGTCGACCATCCTGATCAGTCAGGTGCTGCAGTTCACCACTGGAATGCTCATCAACGGCCCCTTCTGTCTGATCATGTCCACCGTGTCGGCAAATCTAGCCTGCAAGGTGCCCTCCAAATCGGCAATGGCTACCGTTTCCGGCATTGTCAATGGCACTGGCTCAATAGGCGCCAGCATTGGCCCACTTTTGGCGGGCATTGTCTCCAAAAACGGCAATTGGAAGAACGTCTTCTACATGGCCATTGGCTCGGTCATCTGTGCGGCAATCTCGCTGCTTCGGATAGGATATCAAGAAGTTAAAACGTTTAAAAAGTAGTCATTAAGAAAAAGTATTTTACAGTAAAACACCATAGTGCTGGTTCACTCTTTCTTTCAGTCTAACTGTTGTCAAGAACGCATTCACACAATCTACGCTTGTATTTGAAGTTATGTGATATAATTATGTTAATTGGTAAAAAAATAAAGCAAACCATTACTATTTGCCCATTTTTGTCAACTTTTTGTATAATCACAAACATTTGCTCAGGCATAAAAGTAACATCACTTGTTTGCATGTTGTGCAAATTGTTTTGTCTAAGATTCATCACCGTAATCACTGCAATGGAAAACCCTAATATTTACCTTAAACAGTAAATTCCTGAATGACACGTAAAGCACACACAAACAAGGTATTTTCAAAACAAAAACAGTTTTCCTTTCACACTAATGTCTACACAGACAATAAATCATTTGCATGTTCACTTTGTGCCAACTGCGGCCAACTTTCCTGTCATCAAGTGACAACATACACACACTCGCTCAATCTGATGCACACTCATCCATTGCCCCTAGTCAGTGCACACATTTTTTTCTCACAAATCCTCATTCATTTGCCTCAACCTCTACTTCTATTGTTTTCCGCCCTCTCTTCTGTCAAATAATTTCCATAAACTTTTGTTTTTGGCGCAAATTGTCTCTTATTTTTTTTCTTAATCTTGGTTTTGTCAGCCAAACCTCAGCTACCTACTCGATCATCTAATGTGGCAGACTAACGGGAAGCAAGCACACACTCACACTCACTGACTTTGGGCAGTCAAACTGATTGTGGTTGCCTGTAAGGCCTGTGAAGCCAACGACAGCACTGAAACCAGCACTGCTCGCATTAATCATATGGCACACATGCTCACAGTAAATTATCATTCTGAAGAGTTGTTCTTTAGTTTGATCTCTACCTAAATTCATGATGTGTTTTTGACTTTTATGCAGTTTACTCAAACTCAAGCACTCACACATTGCATTCAATATGTCTCTAATGGTTGTCTTAATGAATGCTAATATTCTTAACCAAGACATGTGCGCAGTGTTTTTAGTTTTTGCGTCTTGTTTGAACATTTTGATGTTATTTTGAAGCGTTGCACTGTAGACTATCTAAAAGTAATTAAAACTGAATGTGTCTACTGTACTATTAAGAGTAATGACAGAAGAACATGGTAAAACTCATTTTTATTTTTTATTTTTTGCTTATTTTTGTTTTGTAACTTTATGTAGTTTACCTAATTTTGCACTTTTTGATAAAAAATATCCCCTACTGTTATTAAAAAATTAGCTTCGTGTGTGCGTGAGTGTGTCAC
>JAALOO010001645.1_pt1 | contig 14451 bp, 12 predicted proteins | sample 7257641 | NCBI WGS metagenome assembly JAALOO01 (sample SAMN14085613, study PRJNA598686) | mite metagenome | biome: ENVO:01001000; feature: ENVO:01001002; material: ENVO:01001226; isolation source: single female mite from University of Michigan culture on fish food culture... ...
AAAATCTTTTGTGTTAAAGATCTCAATTAGGTGCTTTTCAAATACATGTGCAATCCTTTTAAAATAAAATTAATAAACTCCTAATGTTCACCAATTATGAACCACTCTTTCTTTATTGACAACTTCTCGGCTTAATAAGAATCTTTAAAGCTGAACGCTGCGGTAAGTCACTGAGGCAGCACTAAGTGGGCGCAGTCAAATGACGCAGACGAAGACAGTTTTACTAGACACTGTGATGGTAGGGGCGTTGAAGGCAGAATCAGGTTGTATAAGAAAGCCGCACCAATCTGCGCCTAAAGTGAACTGCCTGCTTTCTAGTAAACAAATTAAAGGATAAAGTGGCAGTGACAAGCAGGAGAAGGGGACAGTTTAATGCTTTTTTAATGGCAAATGCAGAGAGGGAGAAAGTGGTACCACCACTACCACCAGGCTTGTCACAAGACGATATTACCTGTTTATTTATTATCATTGTGGTTTTACATAAAAGGTTCAGTGTTCTACATGGCGCATTCAATTTGAAATGTCAGCATCAGTACTACCACTTCTACACGCTCCCTTTGGCAATTCGGGGCAATCGTCAGTGAGAAAGAGTGCTTGGGAAAAGTCTTAGAAGTGTGGCGCAATGCGAGGCAATGCAGTGCTCTTTAGTGCTCCACACTGTGGACCTTTGCCATTTTGCCTGTCACTTGTCAGCGACTCGACCAGAGATGAGTCGCCGTCTCGGGTTGCCTGCTTTTGGTGGCAATTGAACAGAGTCAAATGGTAGCGGAGAGGGGTACCAGAGACAGTGCCGATGCTCATGAAGTGCTGGAGTCGGTGGTGTGAGTGCGCACATGGGCTGACTGCTATATACTGCCAATACTGGTCCAGAAGTGAACAGTGAACAGTGGTGGACACATCTCTCAACAGCTCCACCACCACCACCAGCACCAGCACCACTCTCCTAACTGGTCTCACTCACTCTGACCGACACTGCAAAGCGCCAGTGTGTCCACTCTTCGACCACTACCTCGCAGGCGACATTTCGCTGATCACACATTGTACTTTCTCTCGCTCTCTCTCGCTCCTTCTCCCTCTCCCAGTGTGTTGATCATAGCACTCTGTGCATGCAAAGTGCCTCCTCAGTCCATCCGTTCAGTCGCGTCCGTCCACGCCGACGAAGATCTCTCTCTTTCTCTCCTTCTCCCCGTCAATTGCCTTTCAATCACAGCTTTGGCTAAAGCTAACAAACAGTCTTCAAACATTCACTCTGGACACAGGCTGGAGCACTTGCCATCATCATCATCGGTGGCGGCAGCAACAGCAGCATCGAAGGTGGACGGACGAGCACCAGTGTCGAGTTTGGCCAACAACAAACAAGTTTACGCACTTTCTCTCACTCATTCTCACCCAGCATCAGCAGCACTTGCACTGAGCAAGGCAGCACCAGGCAGTGTCGCCAGTGCTACTCTACTAAATATCGATACAAAGTGAGTCCATCTTTGTGCCTGTCACACTCTCTCGAGGTTCCTTCTTCATCATCAGTGCACCACCACCACCGCCACAACCATCACTACGAACAACAACAGTACCAAGACCACCACCACCACAACCACCATTACAAGCACTAGCATCGCAGCATCATCTGCTTACAATCTCGAATTGATAATTAAGACAGATGATAACATTCAGCTTCCACTTCTCTCCAGTTGAAGACTGAACGCTCGCTCGCACACACACACACATTTTCCACCGCTACCACCCTGTTCGACCGTACAGAAGTACAACAGAAGCAGCAGCAGCAGCCTCCTCGTGCAGCAAGCGCTCGGCCAATTTGCCGAAGACGTCGCCAGCACAGTGTGGCAGTTCGATCAGCAGAGCCGTAACCTTGTCGGCCGTCGCAGTCTTTTTCTCAATTGTTACCTCTTCTTCTTCTCCTGTTTTCTCCTTTTCTCCGCCATCACCACCACCACCACTGCTTAACTCGAGACGATCGCCTGAGCTTGAGCGCGCATCAACAGCAGCCAACATCAGCATCAGCAGCAGCGACAACAGAAGCACACTGCACCCTACACCCTGTGCTCTTTGTTCCACCTTCTTCTGGTTCCAGAGTGACCTTTTTGCCTTCATTGACCAGAAACTGGAGATTTAATCTTTGGACAGTTGCTGGCCGTGACCATCACTTTACAGCTGATCATCTAGTTCAACCCGTTTTCCTCGGCACTTGAGCACACCTCCTTCTACCACGCATCACTCTCTTCGTCTGACCTCCTCACCAGTGTCTGCCTCATTGCCAGTAGGTGCCAAACAGACTCTGAAGTGTGTTTTTGCACTATCGCCTAATTACCAGTCGACAGCTCAGCTTTGCTCCTTATCACCAGTCTGACAGTCCTCTCTTTCTTCTCCTATCAAGCCACTCTTTTCCTCTTCAAACTCTGTACATCACACTGGACCATATCAGCAGGGCAATATCAGCTCAAGTCAGCAGTGTCAGTGATAAAAAGGCAGACGATTGTGCTCACGTTGATTCTGGGCCTTCCCCATATATCCTCGGCTATTTTTGGTGACTGGTCAAACAGACAATCTGAGCCCGGAACTGCACTGATCTTGTACGACCATTGTGACGACAACGTTTACCTCAATGCGTCACCGCTGACAGACACACTTTCTCTCCGTTTGCTCTCCTTTTTAACTGGTTTACACTGGCGCCATTTTCCGCGCCAACCTCTTTGACTCACCTCAACCTAAGCTTCAGCTCTCTGTTGATCTAGTGAGAGTTTTCTCTCTTCACCTGCGTAAACTATTTCCTCTTCTACCTGAAATCAATCTGAAATCCTTTTCCTCGCCAACTTGAGTTAGCTTGCTCACGTGTAGATGACCACCTCCGATTAGGGCATTAGATCTTCAGGCGTGTTGAAAACCTCGAACTTTGACGATACTTTCTCACTCTCACTCGCTCACTCACTGTCTCGAAGCGGGCGCATGCGTTTATGCTTGAAGCATCGACGACGATTACGTCTTTCAGCACTCTGTTACGTCACAAGCAAAGTGGTTTCTCTGCTTAACCTCGAAACTTTCCCAGCTGCGGCAGTGTCTCACTGTACTGGCTTCACTGTGTTTTGTGCCTGTGTGTGTATTTGATTTCCTCGACACTTTGCCGGTGATGCAATCCCGCCAAAAGTTTTGTTTCAACTGTTGATTTGAGCCATTGGAAAAAAGAAGAATATAGAAAGCTTCATTCGACGAAGAAGATTTGTCGGAGCTAATTGTGCAATTTTTACTTTTTGAGATCATGTTAAGCAAATAGTCTCCATTTGAAAACATATACTCCTCCGATTCTCATCACTACCCTCTACCTTCACACTGTTTAACTTTCAAACTCTCAGCCAACAATGAACACGGCACCGAATGGCGGCGGGGCCCCAGTGCCCATGAAGCCCTTTGTGCGCATTGTCGAACAGCCAGCAAAGTGCGCCATTCGCTTCCGCTACGAGTGCGAGGGCCGCTCTGCAGGCTCCATTCCGGGCGTCAACTCCACGGCGGAGAACAAGTCATTCCCCACGATTCAGGTGTGCAACTACCGCGGCAAAGCGGTGGTCGTGGTGAGCTGTGTGACGAAGGACCCGCCTTACCGACCCCATCCACACAATCTGGTGGGCAAGGAGGGCTGCAAGAAGGGCGTCTGCACGATTGTCATCGACAACAACGCAGAGATGACCTGCACCTTCACCTCACTGGGCATTCAGTGCGTCAAGCGGAAGGACATTGAGGAGAGCCTCAAACTGAGAGAGGTCATCAAGGTGGATCCATTCAGAAGTAAGTGCTGCCATGCTAACCAGTTTTGTCAGATTTTATATAATTTTTAACTCAATTTGTTTGCCCACTTTGCTAGCCGGTTTTAATCACCGCTCTCAAGCTTCTTCTATTGATCTCAACGTTGTCCGACTGTGTTTCCAAGTCTTCATTGAAGGCCCTGAAAAGGGCAAGTTCACCGTACAACTTCCTCCTATAGTCTCTGAACCAATCTACGATAAAAGTAACTGATACTTTTCCAATGTTTTCAGATGGCTAACTACCCTTTCCTTCTTTTTCTGACACCCCCACAGAGGCCATGGCAGAGTTGATCATCACGAAGCTGTCTCACTACGCTGCGCCGTGCACTGGCGGCAAGGAGATCATTCTCCTCTGTGATCGAGTGGCCAAGGACGACATTCAGGTGCGATTCTTCCACGAGACCGTCGACTGTGCGCTGATTTGGGAGGCGTACGGCGAGTTTCTGCCCAATGACGTCCACAAACAGGTGGCCATCAGCCTGCGAACGCCCAAGTACTACGACGAGTCGATTCAGCAGCCGGTCACCATTCAAATACAGCTCCGTCGGCCATCGGACGGATGCACGTCACTGTCGAGAAGCTTCCAACTGACACCACGGGAGCTCGACCCGGACGGACTGGTGCGTAAGCGACACAAGCGACTAAAAGAGGAGAACTACGATCTCCTGCAGGAGTACATTCAACTGGCCAGTGGGCCATCAGCTTCGGGACAGATGGGCGGCGCCAAGCGGTCGGCCAGCGTCAGCTTCACCGCCAACAAAACGCCCGGATCTCCGAAGAAGGACCTTGTCCAGCAGTTGTTTCAGCAGCAGCAACAGGCGTCTACTTCGGCGGCGGTCTCCTCTTCCTCAAGGTCACCCTTTGTCTACGGGCCACCTCAGAGCACACCGGTGCTTGCCCAGCAGTCCACTATTGTACAGAGCAATGTACGTAGTAGCAATGCTTTTGATTTTAGTTTATACTATGATATCTATGGATGGCCGAAAAATACATAAAGGATGCCATTTGTTTACACTCTACCATTTGCATGCACTTTTCACTGCACGAGAAGGAGCCCTAGGCTCTGGCACCACAGATTTCCCTTCTTCGTCAGCACCCCTTGCACTATAATGCACTTCATATAACTAAAGCACTTCAAATTTGACTTACCTTCTTCGTTTACTACACTCCAGGAATCCAGCAACAGCCCCAAATCAGCGTCTCCCTCTTCTCAGTTCATTCCCATCCACCACCCTGCTCCGTCCTTCATGACCTACAGCGAGCTCGCCACCGGCACTGACCCCTACGCACGACCGCCCTCCGCTCAGGGTGGCCCTGGTGGCTCCAGCTCTCCCTCATCAATCTACATCGGCGGCGCCGGTCACCCAGGCAAGTCTCCTCGAACGCCGAACCACCTCGCCAGTGCCGCCTTTGCTTCTCCTGACATGGCCTCCAACATGGTCTACACCGTGGCCCCGCCGCCGGGCAGTTCGCCCAATCCGTATCAGCTGTACCAGCAGCCGCAACCCTCACCGAATCCCTCCATTGCCTCGTACTCTTCGGGTGTTCCATCGCCAGGACAGCCAATGGTCCTCCAGTCAGCGACCTACTCCATGGGTGGTCAGATGGAGCAGAACAACAACTGCAACCTCCAACAGGCTGAAATGCCCAATGAAGTAGTGGAGCGATTCGACTCGCTGGACATTGACTCGAGCGAGCTCATTCCTGACTTGGAATTTAACTCCAACACAATGCTCAACCTGATGATGGACACTAGCAGTGGTCTCAGTCTCTCTGACTCCTTCAGTGACATCACCAATGGCAATCCAGGCGAAATGAAGATGACCAAATCGTACAACAACGGCGATGCGTACTCCACCAACCGACCAAACTCTAGACCCAAACTCAAACTTCAAATGGGCGGCTCAAATCCCGCTTTAACGCACACAGACAACCTCGATACGCCGACAATCGACATGGTCACTTGTGGGCTTGTGAACGCCAACTCACAGGTGCCAGCGGTAGATCCGCTGCTTTCCGTTTTGGATGTGGACAACAACAACTTCTCCTTGAACTAAAATGATGGCCAGCACTTCTCTTTTGCAATAATCACAATACTCAAGTATTTTTCTACTTTGACGTGGTCACAATGATTACCTTTTTACTCACCTTTTGAATTTAAAGTCTTATACTCAGCAGTCTTGAACATCAGTTGAATTGTTTTTGATTGACCTTTTCAAACTCGGCACACGCAAACTGAATTCCAAAATAGACATTTTCCTGTTTTTAAAATATCGTTCAAGTTTTAAACAAAAATCTTTAACATTATTTGAGATTGACTTTACCTTTCTATCTGTAAATGTTTTTTCTTCCTTATAAAACTTCTGTACAAACATTCGATTTGGCTACAAATCATTTATGTTCTTTTCATTGTCGTTTAGTAAAATGTATAATTTTGCATAAGTTTATTTCTGGTTTTTTACGATTGAAATTGTCGAGAATTTTATAATAATCTCTCTAACAGGTAATAATTAGGGAATTACAGTGGCAAGAGTAAGATACACTCTGCTCTAAGATTAGCCCTTTTAGAGTTTAGTGGCAGTGAGGGGTCGCTTGCAGTTTATCTATATCCATTCTTGCGTTTTTTATTTTAATGCTTGCCTTTTGCTAATTAATCGTCAGGGCGGGCTTTTCCGTGACGTACACGTATCTGTGCGCAGGTAAGTGAGAGAACTGGAAAGCCCACGATCCATTGGCGGTAGTGACATCGAGTGACCACCAACACTACTAACCTGACGGTAAAACACACATGAACACTGTTTGGACTAATGTTGAAAAAAGATCGAAATGGCTTTCTTAAGCGGTTTGCAGCGGTACTATCATAAGTGGGTAAATCAGGGCACAAGTTTGTTGAGTAGATTATTTTGCTGTTGCATACATTTTGATCTACATTACAGTTATAAGAGCACTTGAGGTTTTATAGCATATAAAAATAGTAAATGAACCCTAATTTATATTTTACGCTTGCTTTAAAATGTCTAAAATGGCACTAAATGCTGTATTGTTTCTTGGCATTCTTTTTGTGTCTGAAGTTTCTATGATAGATGTTCACCCGCCCACCCCAAACACCCAATCAAGCGTTTGCGGAGACTGGCATCAGTACAGAGAGGAGAAGTGCATCAAAATTCTCAATGCTGCGCACACTTTTGATGACGCAGTGGAGCTGTGTCGCAAGGATGGCTCTGAACTTCTTCTAGTCACTTCAGCAGCTGAGCAGGACGCTTTGGATGGCTACATTTTCAAGGAGAAGCAAATCGCTGATTCAGTGTGGATCGCCGCAAAGATGAACACCTTCAGTCACATGTTCAAAGCGCTGGACGGTATTGAACTGTCGTACACCAACTGGGCCACCGGAAGGCCTGGTAGCAGTCTCAGCCGAAACTGTGTTCAAATGTCCTCCGAAGCGGAGACACTAGGCAAGTGGATGGATGAGCCGTGCCAAAAGTACAATAGAGTGGTGTGCGAGAAGAAGCCCATTTGGACGGTAGCACAGCTGCAGCAAGCACTACTGGCCGACAGGAGAAAGTTCTCAGAGGAGATAAAGCAACTGGCCACCAAGGTGGAGCGACTGGAGAAGAGCAATGCAGTAGCTGTTGGATTCACCTACATCCAACTGCCTCATGAACAGTCGCCAGATCACATTTGGCCAGACTTCACGTGGAAGGTTTGTCCCGAGAGCTGTCTCGGCGTCATCACAGTCTAATATTTACCTTTTCCATCTTTACATTTCACACAGGATATCAGCGCCAGCTATGCCGGCGTCTTCTTTCGCGTCTCTGGCGGAGCGGCGGGCGCCTTTGGATCGACGCAAGAGGAGAACGCCCCTCGGGTGGATCAGATTGAGACTGCCTACTGGACAAATTGCACCTTCAACCAGCAGACGCCACTGGCGGTCAACGGATGGAGTCAACCGGCTAAGACCGGCTACTACGTGGGCACCACCGGGATGTGCACTCGCTTCCACACCACTAGTGGAGAAGTGAGGCCAAAAAATGTGGCGATCAATGTGTGGAAGCGAACCGCTTGAGAGAGAGAGAACGCATCTTTATTCCTCGCGTAAATAAAGAAACTTATTTGTCAAAAGATTTGTATCTCCTTGCAGAGCATCTGATCGAGAATGGTCTCCTTGACTGCCTGGAAGACCACCCTCATGTTTCGTGTGTCTGTGGCGCATGTGAAATGACTGTAGACGACTCGCTTTCGCAGCACAGTCAGATCTACCGCCTGGTAAAATAGTTCCAAAATGAAATCGGCCGCCGCGGCTGGATCACGATCGCCGTCAGAGTAGGCGGGAAAGTAGTCAGACAATCGGTTGGGGCCGTAGAGAATTTTGTCCTCAAACAGGTCGTACTTGTTGAGAAAGAGAATGACGGATGAGTGGCGAAACCATTCACAAGTGACGATGGTTTTGAAGAGGGCTTTTGATTCTTCTAGACGATTGACTGCAGTATTTGCTTTTTAATCGAAAAAAGTGGGATTTTAAAAATCTTTTACTTATAAAACCAACATTGCTACTAACCAGTGGACATTTGAGACATTTTTCTGTTAAGTTTTTGTCTTGAAGGAGATTCAGATTGACTTTCGGCTAGCGCCTTGGCTCTCCACGTAAGGTACATTGGAAAGACTGGCTCAGAGAGAACCTGGTCAAACTCATTGAGCGCAACGAGAAAGATTATGGAGGTGACGTTCTCAAAACAGTGAATCCACTTTCGACGTTCAGTTCGCTGACCACCGACGTCGACGATGAGAAAGTTGATTGTATCAAGGGAAAAGGTGTACTCGTTGATGCCTACACATTAAAAGCCTGCAAGTTTAATCTGGAGATGCAAAAAAGATGCAACAGCAGTACTTACCATTAGTTGGAATTCTCACCCTGAGGATATCTTGCACTGTGGGAACATAGCCATCTGTCAGTATCTCCTCCAGTCTGGCCATGTAGTACACCGAAGAGTCCATTAAATTAAACTCATTTCGGCGTTTTGAGCATATTTGCACGCCGACATCGTTCCAGAAGAGCTCAATCGTCTTCAGGTGTTCAGGTCTGAGTGGGTCGGTGAGTTGTACTACCGACTGATAGGATGACAGGCACATGATGTGAATGGAGCAGCTTGTCGGTGAGTCGGTGAAGGACTCTTCAGGTGACAACTGCTCCAGGAACTGCTCTCTCCACGATATCACCGAAGAGTAGTTGGTGGTCTGCCGAAGGAGAAGATCAACTGCGGTGGCAATCTCTGGTGAGGCGTACTCAATGTGGAGCATATTCATGGCGTGAGTGAGGCTGTACAGCGTGGTGAGCAAGTTTTGGTGAATCCGAGGCACGTACTCCATGCGTTCATGCACTGAATCGTATCCATGCTCGTGGATTATGCGCATCTGACGAATAAAGGTGGACTTGCCTGAAGCAGTAGATGAAAGGTTGACGACAAAATGAAAAGAAAAACAATAAATAAAAATGCTTACCAGATTCGCCAGTTCCCAGCAGCAGCAGCTTGATGTGCTTTCTCGAGTTTCGCTTTTCCTTTCTCAGTTGGTGTTCAATCTTTTGGTTGATTTTTCGATGAATTTTCGTCTCCTCCGACTCACAGCAGCATCCCGGGTAGGTCATAGGGCACAGTTGACTGCGGTCAAACATAGCGCACCGACAATGATAGGCGCACCGAAATGGCGCCAAATCCAAGTGTGCGAATGTACGCTTGCTGTACTGCTGCCTGGGTGAATACTGACTGAATGCCCACTCTTTCTCTCCTCTTCTTTTGAGAGAATTCTTAAGAGGAGTGGCCTCAGTGTCAATTAGGCTGCTAGGAAAGAGGCTTGGATGCGTAAACAATCCCCTGATCAGTGCGGTGCGGTGCAACCTCGTAAACCTGTCGCCTTGCTCTGACCTCTCTCTTCCCTTCACTTTATGACCGGCACACAAACAGCACAACTCCATTTGGAGCCCCTTCAGGCTCACCGTTGCTATTGGATCACTCTGATGATGATTCACCCCTGAAGTGCAATAAACGGTTATTCATCGCCGATCACGAGCTCGAGAATTCGCTTGTGATCGATTATTGCGCCCACCGATGACATTGCCAAAATACGACTTTATGAGCATCGGAACAAATATTTACCGGCAAAGAAGAGAGAATGATAGAGGGGAATATGCAAGTATGTCAGGAACTTACTTCACGATGTACTTTGTACATTCTATCATCAACATACTAAAAAGTAAACGTAAAAACATTTTTCCATTTAAAAGTTCACTTAGTGATTAATTGCACTACTTTTGCTTCACTTTGTTTATTTTCTTGTAACAAAACAATTCTATTAGCTGTGATTCTTTAGTCGGTAATCGACTGTTTAAGAATCAAAGAGCTTTTACTTTTCAAATCTATCAATTGGCTTCAATTCTAAGAATAGCTGACAATGCTCTAAAAGCTTCAGCTAAGTTTTATTTATTCAGCTCAAAAACAGACACAAACAAAGATCATAAATCAATAAACACTGATCAAATGCCAGTTTGAAAAGAACTGTTTTGAACATTGTTTATATCAATATTGAAAAGAGTAAATAAAGAATTTGCTCAAATGAGATTTTTGAAAATGTTTGATTGAATTCTGTAAAAGTATTTTGCAGTACGTCCTTTTCGAGCATTATTTGTTTTCATCACGTGACAAAATGACGCAATTTTATTGTCAAAAAATGTTGTCGTTGTGATTACGATTTTAATTTTGCCCGTAGTAAGACTGCTTTTGAAAACTGTTTTTGTGATCATGGACCATTCGGAAGGGAATCAATTGACTGATGATTGTAATAAACATCCGGCAAAAAGTGTTAACAAACGGGCAAATGAAGAGTCTTCCAGTGACGATGAAAAAATTAGTAAAAAGAAGAGCAAATCGGCTTCTAAATACCTTACATCATCGAATTTTGTCATAAACAAAGAAGCAATCCCAGAGATAGCCGATGATTCACTTAATGATGAACTAAGACAACTCGGTGTGACCTCTTTCAGTCAAACAGCATACGAAAAAGGTGTTATTGACCAGCTGGAAAAGGCAATCGAGAATACCGCGAATAATGGACTGGTCAGCAGTGTCACCGATGCTCCAGAGGAAGACCTGCCAATCAATCCGGCTATTAAGCCAGATGAAATAATCAATTTTATTGAAAATGAAGAACAGCATGAGGCAGAAACTGAAAAAGAAGCAAGCGAGGAATCACCAGATGCTTCTGAAGATGAATGCAGTGCTGATGATGATTCAAAAGATCCAGACTTTGTTGTTGGTGACACCGAAATGGACACCACTGACGGCCCAGATTACAGTCAGCTAAATGAATGCTTCGATGACGACTCTGTTGATCAGTTTATTGAGGCTCCTGAAAGCTGTAATGTGCCACATAAAAAGAGAAATAAATCATCAGTTCCTCTTGATTATGTATCGAAATCAACAGTGAGGAAGGAAATCTTTGATGATGGAAATGCCAAACTGTACAAGAAACGCTTGGCAACGCATAGGCTGTTCCTTGCCGAAAATAAACTCGACATTGACGAGGATTACAACGAAGTGATCAGAATCAGTGACCAGGAGGATCTTCTCATTCCTAAACGCATTTGGGATCGCTTATTCGTACACCAACAGCAGTGTTTGCAGTGGCTCTGGTCTTTGCACAAGGACTTTTGCGGTGGAATCATCGGCGATGAAATGGGCCTGGGCAAGACCATTCAGGTGATCGCCTTCCTGGTGGCTCTAAAGCACACAAAGTACAGAGAAGTTGGCCATTTGTACAAAACGCTGGGACCAGTTCTGTTGGTGTGTCCGGCCACTGTGATGCACCAGTGGGTGCAGGAGTTTCAGTCCTGGTGGCCGCTCTTTCGTGTGGCCATTCTCCACACTTCCAGCACCTTCAGAGGAGACAAGAAGAAGCTGATTCGCGACATCTTCCAGTCAAGTGGCATTCTCATTACCAGCTACAATGGCGTCTGCTTGTGGAGTAAAGAGCTGAGCCAGTTAAGCTGGCATTACGTTGTTCTCGATGAAGGTAAGCGACTGGTTGTTTTCTTTAAAAAATATTTTCAAACAACTCTTTTTACTTTTTAAGGTCACAAGATACGCAATCCCAACAGTCAAGTGGCTCACTGCTGCAAGCTGGTAACTGAAGCGTTTTGAATTTGCTGTTGTTCAATGAAATCAACAACTGTTTTTCCACTCTAGTTCAAAACGCCTCATCGACTTATCCTCTCTGGCTCACCCATGCAAAACAACCTCCGTGAGCTGTGGTCGCTCTTTGACTTTATCTACCCCAACAAGCTTGGCCAACTACAGGACTTTATGCGTGAAATTGCTGAACCTATTCGTCGAGGTGGCTACGTCAATGCCTCAGATTTGCAAATTAAAATTGCCTACAAGTGCACTGTCAAGCTGAGGGACACGATTCAGCCGTATCTACTGCGAAGAAGCAAGGAGGACGTCAACCAAACACTGCAACTGCCGCCCAAGTCTGAGCAGGTGCTCTTCTGTAAGCTGACCGATAAGCAGAGAGACGTCTACACTCGCTTCCTCGCCACCGACATCATTCGCGACATCAGTCGCGGAGATGCAGAGGTCTTTTCAGCGCTGATTAAAATTCGCAAAATTTGCAATCACCCGTACCTCTTTCACCCACTCGATTATGAAAGCGACCCCTTCAATGGCAGCTTTTTTCGAGATTCCGGCAAGATGGCCGTCGTACATGCACTTCTGAAACTTTGGTAAAAGATGGCTCCCTAAAAGAGATGACATAGTAACACTTCTTTTCATTTTATTTTCAGGCGCAAGCAAAAGCACAAAGTGCTGTTATTTTCACAAAGTCGACAAATGCTCGATCTCTTGGAGAGATTTGTTCAACTAAAAGGATATTCGTATCTGCGAATGGACGGCACAACGGGCATCGGTTCACGACAAAGTCTGATAAAGGAGTTCAACACCAATGCTGATTGCTTCATCTTTCTGCTCACTACCAAAGTGGGCGGCATTGGCGTAAACTTGACCGGCGCTGATCGAGTCATCATCTACGACCCTGACTGGAATCCGTGCACTGACATTCAGGCAAGAGAAAGATGCTGGCGAATCGGTCAGGCAAATGACGTCATCATCTACCGCCTGTTGACTGCGGGCACTGTCGAGGAGAAGATCTACCATCGACAGATCTACAAGCAGTACCTAACCAATTCGGTTCTTAAAGACCCTAACCATCGGCGTTTCTTCAAAATTAATGATCTTCGAGAACTGTTCACGCTTAGCTCCTTTAACCAGACAAGTCTGATGTTTTCAGAGTCAAAGGTGAAGTTCAAGAATGTGGATACTTCAAAAAAGAATAAGTCAAAGACGAAGAAGGATTTGCAGACGAGTGTGAACAATCAGCCTGAAACGGATGTTTCAACAAGTTCTCCCGTACCAAAGATTCCTAAAATTCCAAAATTAGGCAATCCTGATAACGAATCAATCTCAACAGCAGGGACACTATCTGAAGAAAAACGACAACAGCTAAAAGAGAAAGCACGCCAGGCGAGCAAACTTTTGGTTTCAAAATTTGGTAAAGACATCAAAGAGGAGGTAGCCGATGGTGGTGCAAGTACCAGCACAAGTTTACCTGTTAAAATAGATGATGCGGCCAACAAATTTAAAAAACCTAAGCGAATCAAAGAGGGGACTAGATGCGAAGGGAAGCGTATCAAAAGTCTGGTCGCTTCGGAAGACTACGAAGAGAATGAGGAGGAGCGAGGGCAAAGGAGATCAAAATCAAGCAGAAGTAAGCCCAAACAAAAAGACGCCAAAAAGGAGGACTACCTTCTCAAGGGCTTGCTCGGCGACGCGCTCGAGTCTGTCCTGCAGCATGACACCATTGAGAACGTCAGGGCTCCCGATCACTACTATATTGAAGCTGAATCGGAACGAATTGCAAATGAGGCTATCGCAAAGATTGTCAACACTTCTAGCCGATCAATGGGTGCCGATTTACAAGCCACACCAAGCAATGTTGGAGGTGATAGTGCAGTTTCCAGGCAAGTCAATGCAGAAGCTCTGGCAAAAATCATGCTAACAAGTGGACCATCCTGCTCTATAGGCGATCCAAAGAGCAGCAGCTCTAATATCATTAAACTGCTGAAATCAAACTCTCTAAAGCAGAGCATTAGTGTATCGGGCAACAGCGCCAACTCTAGTGGTGCTTACTTTCGCGGTGAAAGGGACCGAAATCAGCAGCAGCACCAGACGTCTTCATCGAGCAGCACCGGTCGTATAATTGAGAACAATGAGATGCTCTGTCAGTTGGTTGATTTTGTGCGGTTCAAGGCATCTTTACCCTACCAGGCAACTACGAGCGAAATCATGCACCACTTTGAAAATCGTCTTTCACCGGAGAAATGTGCCATTTTCAAAGCAATGCTTAAGAAGGTTTGCGACAAAAAGGAGACTGGTGGAAAAGTCATTTGGAAACTTAAAGAGCCTTTCCGCACGTAGTTGCCTTTATCATTAATTGAGCTTATTTTAAGTAATAACTTACGAAACATTTTTTAATATATGTTGAAGTAAAGTGGGCGTAGAAACGCGGCACGCAGTCGCGAATGCCGTCCTGT
>JAALOO010001646.1_pt1 | contig 14441 bp, 9 predicted proteins | sample 7257641 | NCBI WGS metagenome assembly JAALOO01 (sample SAMN14085613, study PRJNA598686) | mite metagenome | biome: ENVO:01001000; feature: ENVO:01001002; material: ENVO:01001226; isolation source: single female mite from University of Michigan culture on fish food culture... ...
GAGAGAGAGAGAGAGAGAGAGAGAGAGAGAGAGAGAGAGAGAGAGAGAGAGTTTCCTTCTCATTTTATTTCCCCAGCCTTATTTGCATAGCCATCAATCAACAGCACAACTAGATTGCCCATTGCCACAGTTTGTGATTGCAGATTGAGGGAGGAAAGAAAACACATCGGCAAATTGGTGGTGCTGACGATGGGCATCAGCATCAGCAGCAGCAGCAGCAGCATTAGCATCACCGCCGTAGATGTCGCTGATTTGTGCTTGCGGCCCATCGCATCTCTTCTCTCTTGCGTTTTCACTGCCTTCAATCATCACACGTGAATTTGCTTGCTTGTTTGATGATTTCTTTAGCTAGGCATTGCCAGCAGCCATCACCAGATTCGGTTACGGACTAGATTAGTTTGAGAAAGGGCCTGATAAAAGAAATTGTGGAAAGTAAGAATGAAAAACGAACCCTTTTGCAGCCAAAGTGAGTTAACGGTTTTTAGTTTTTTATTGTTATTTTAAAACTAGTGTTGCAACGGCAACAACAACAGCAGCAGCAGCTACACCAACAACAACAAAATCAACGGCAAAAGCGTTCAATTTTGACAGTCGTCAGTCAATCAGTTTTGGCTTTTGCTGCAGTGAAATTTGCAGTAAATAAGCAAAATTCGTTTTAAAAGCACACCAAAATGATTCAAGCTTTTTCAGGCAAACATCGTCTGTCACCGATTCTTCTGAAGTCACTTTAGAGCAATTTTGCTTTCTTCTTCTTCATCATTTTCGTTTTCTTCTTCTTTTTTCCCACTACTTTCATAAGAAGTAATTGAGTTGGTGGTGGTGGCTGTGTGAAATCCTGTCTGCCTCGATGAATGACTGTCTGAATGACTGACTAGCCTCAGAGTGGCTGATTCGGTGATTGAGCAGCCACTCAACTTTTTTTCTTCTTCTTCTTTTCTTCTTCTTTTTTTTCTTCTTCTTCTTTTTTGGTTACCCTCTTTTTTCTGTTAGTGTTGGCTTTAGCTGAAAAAACAGCACACTGCTTCCATCATTTTGCAATCTCAACGCGTGCCAGCGCTAACACAGTTTTCAGGCAAATCGATGGCTGATCACATAACTTTCTGTACGTCGTCGTCGTTGTCGTCAGCTTTCAAAGGCGCTCCCAAAGCGCTCCCAATCTCACAATCCTCAAATGACACAAAGCGTTGACTGTGATTGTGACCAACTTTTTTTTGCCTATTGAAAGTGTTGTTGCGATGGCTTTAGATGTAAAACAATACTCTCGGGTGGAGAAAGGGTTCACCAGAGAAAAAAAATAGAGGAGGAAAAGGGAATTGAAAACGACACTCAATTGCACATGTTTGCAATTTGAGGAACTTTTTTGCATAAAATAAAGAGTGGAAATAGGTTTACTAGATCGATGGCCAATTGAATGAACATTTTTGTTTTAGCTCTCTGGGTTTCTTTGTTTAAAATGTAATTTGATGCGTCTATTCTTATTTCGTTCATATTCATTCATTGACCCATTTGTTTTGAAGTTTTTAAAATTAAAAAAGTTTTTTACTAATATTGATTAGATTTACCAAAATGGTTCTAGTTTTGTGAAAGATTGAAACGTTAACTGCCGACACTGCAACAGCATGTTTATTTATCCCTCTCTGTCACTTTTAGTCAAACCTAAGTTTTACTTAATTTAATTAAGCAAATAGCTGTACGCTTGAACGTTGACAAGCGCAAAATTGTCAAAAGTTGTAGTAACGCCTGCATCCGCAGTTTCCATCATCTTTTTTGCTCAGTCAAATTATCATATTATTGTCATGCAGTTTTTGCTGCTGCTGCTGCTGCTGTTATTGTTTTTAGTGGCTTTTGTTCAAAAGTGGCTAGTCGTTAATTGAAGAGAGCCTGCTGTCTGGCTTTTTTGTGCAACGGTAAGCATCATTAGTGGTAGTTTGAAGAGCACCCAACGCAGACACAACAGTTTTTTTGCTGGTGCAAAATGTTCTGCTCAAGTGCTTCACTCAACATTTTCTCTTTTTGAGGTTTTTTTTTTGTAGTAACAACGCATAAAAAAAGCAAAAACACGGCAAAAGATAACTTTGTTAACTTTTTTTCCTCCAGCATGCCACTTTTTGTCTCTTTTTACAGTCTCCCACGATTTCAACGACGACCACACAAAAAACAGAGTTCTGTCGGATAGAGATTGTTTAATTTTATTTACTATGTCTACGTGGTTTTGTGTATAGATGTAATGCAATCAAAAGGTGGCTGCTGCAAAATCAGATAGACGAGGTTGATGAGCGTTTGACAAGTCGATAAAAAAAATGCGTTTTTTAGAAAACGGTAGTTTTGTTAGTAAAAAATTGCAACAATTCTTTAATTTTGTTTTTTTTGTTGTACAACATCTTGAACGTTTAGATGTTTTAGACTGTGTTAATTTTTTTTGTTAAAGAGCATTAATGAGACTAATTACACAAAAAACAAAAAAGTAAGATAAAAAATCTGTACATCGTTTGAAAGGCAAACTTCCTGGCAAAGTACCGTAGACAACTGTCACAACTTTTTGAAATAGTCAAGACCATCTTTTATATCAAACTTGCGCTAAATGTAATTAATTTTTTATCAGTATTCAAAAAATTTTAAATATTTTTATGATTACTTTTAGTGATGATAAAAAGAATTTGCAAATTAAAACAGATTTTTAGTGTAACTTACAATTTGCTAAATGTTAAATTTTTATATTAAATTTTCTAATCAAGTGCAGGTTTATTTGATGAATAACCATTTGCTAGAGCACGCAATTTTTAATAAGCGCAAATATTTTACATAAAACTGTTATTAATTTTTTTTGAAATGGCATTGTGTTTCAGTAAAAGTAATTTGGCGTCTGTGTGTGGTCAATCTAGACAGAATGTGATTAAACTATTGTTAATTTTTAATTATTTTGGTTTGCTTTGATTAAAATTGCTAAATAAATTGCAAAATTTTTAAAAATGGTAGCCAAGCTAAATTTATAAATAAAATTGATCTAAAGTAATTGATGCGAATAGTAAACTGCACAACGCATGTAATTATAAAAATCATAACTTTAACTTAAACACAAAAAAGCAATCTGCCAATCAAATAAAAGTTGAAAACATTTAACAGATGCGCTTGTGAAAGCAAACTTTTAACGATTTTGACAAAATTCAAAAAAGCAAAACAAAAAGTTTGTCAATTTATTTGAATTTGTTTTAAATTAAAATTTTTCCTTGTTTTGTTTCATATTAAGTCAAACAATAACAAAACAACAATAAATTATAATGCAAAAATATTAAACAGTTTGTTCATTTGCCAGTTGCAATAAAATAAATTTTTTTAAACTTTGCTTGTTTGATTTAAATAAAATTTTAAATGCATTTTTAAATCAAGAAACAATTTTCCGCCCAAAAATAGCCACAATAATTTCACCATGCCAACAAAAAATAAATTTTTTATGCGTTTGTTGCTCAGCACCGGCAATGACAATGTACCACTGATCAGCCTGAGCGCCAAATTAAGTTTAAGTAAAAAAACTGCACTACTTGACGACTTTATCGCCCTGAGTGATCAGCGTGAGATTGAGTTTCAATATGGTCTTCTCTTTTTACCCTTTAGCTTTCACCCATCCTCATCTTTCGGCACATTCCCAGTGTGTGTGTGTGTGTGTGGAACGTGTCGGTAATTAGAGAGAGAGAGAGAGAGAGAGAGAGAGAGAGAGAGAGAGAGAGAAAGAGGAAGTGAATTCCTTTTGAAGTAGTCGAACAGCAGGGGCGGCAGTTAGCCATGCTTGGTTAGCTCACTAATTTCACACAGTTCAGTCTTTCAGACCATGTGTGTGTGTGTGTGTGTGTGAAACCAACTGGTAGCCAAGCTTGAACTGCAAAACTTTTGTGTTTGGCGGGGTCCTCTTTTTTGTGTTGCTGCCTTCAAAAAGTGAGGTTGTTGACTGCTGCTGCTGCTGCTGTTGCTGTGAGAACTGTTGGATGGAAAAAAACAGAGACAGTAGTGATCCAAAGTTGAGTTGAGTTGAGAAGCAGAGATAACTGGAGTTCTCAACCAGTAAAAGAAGTGTGTAAAGTGACACTTCATTTATTGTCATAATTTTTAAAAAATGAAAAAGTGATTGTTAAATAAAAAAAGTTTACAAAAGTGACGTTTTTTCAAGTGGGGGAAAAAACTGTCAACAAAAATGTGCTCAAACGTTGCCGTTTGATGGGAAGTTAGTTGACTGTCTAGTAGTTTTTACATTTTTTTGTTTATCTTATCAGGCAGTGTACAGTTCACTTTTTAAAATGCCGGTTTAGGGTAAATCAAATAAAAAAGTCATTGTCTCTATTTTTGACGTTTTCAAGTTTTATTTTTTTGTTAAAATACAAAGCTGCACTACAATTTGTTATTCACAACGCGTTTCAGTGGTTTCAAACAATTTTTTTAATTAGTCAGCAACGTCCGCATCCACGCGCAGCAGTCAATGAAAAAGCGCACTCGCGTAAAAAGAAAAAAAAGCTCAATTTGCAAGTTGCTGAATTAAAAAGTGCTTTCACTGACACGCTCACTTCATTCAACTCTTTATTCTCAACTTTTTCTCAGCTACAAACATCTCAAAGTCGCTTTTACTTTCATTTTTCCTTCCTCTTCTCTTTTCATTGAAAAGCAATCGATGCGACTGTAAAGAAGTGCTGCTAGTGCTGCGGAGATGATGGGAGAAAAAAGGCGCAAGAAGGCATTTAAAACGGAAGCCATCAGCAGTGGCGGTTGTTAAAATGCCAGTCAAGCTAAGGCTCAAAATGTTGGCGGACTCAAAAAAAACTAAATGAATGCAAGGCAGGAAAGCCTGCTGCTGCTGCTGTTGTTGTGAATATGCAGCCAGGCAGACGTTTTCCGTCAGACACGGTTTCACTTTCTGCCTTTGCAAAAAAAGCCTGAGAGTCTTTTTGTACTTTTCTGCTTTCACACTCCAAAGTGGTGGCACTCTTTGCAAAGTTCAGCATCCAGTTAATCCTTTGAGCACAATTGTGGTCTTTTCGTCCTTCTCGGTTTTTTTCACATATTTTTAAACTTTCTCCCTCACTTTCATTCCCTTTAGTTCCCTTTTTTTGGCACTTCCCTTCTTCTTCTTCTTCTTCTTATCGTTTTGCTTGGTCAGATCAGGGGAATACAGCAGTGAAGAAGAAAGGCAGGCGAGCGTTAAGCAAAAAAAGTTAACAAGGAAAGATGAAAAAATAAAAGGAAAAAGAAACCAAAACGAAAGCAATCTACTACTGGTAAAAAAACTCGCATTGCACAAAATGATTTGATGCCCATAGCTATGAGACGGAGTTTTGAAAAAAAAATTCAAAAAACAAAAAACTTTTTTTAGTTTTGAATTTTTTCTAATCGCTCAGGCACTTTCTTGCTTTCAAACTACTTCTACGTGTTTTACTATTATTTTTTCAGCTCATTGCCACGACTGTCATCATCATCATCATTATCGAAATAAAACCGTAGCTTCACTTGACCATCCGTGCATTCACTTTTAGCTTTTTTGCACAATTTGTTATTCACTAAAATGTTTGGCCACTGCGTTTTTCGCTTTCCCGTGGCTCCGCATCAGCAAAACCGCATTGCGGATAATTATTTAAATTGACTCAAATCGATCAAATGGGACTTGGTCACTAAAAGAATGGCAGCGAGTGATGCAAAACTGATGGAAAAAACAGTTTTTAGTTTTGATGATGCTCACACGAGCATTAAAAGAGCAATTGAGCACAATAAAACGCATAAAATGAGCTTGAATGTGTGTGTGTGTGTGAACATAATGTGATGCACAATCAGTGCCAAAAAAATTTTTGAAAAAACGCTAGTGAATAGTATACAAAGACACACACATACACTCACACCACCGTTATTAAACACAGATGCACAGTAAAAACTCTTTTTAGTACAAATTAAAAGTTTTTATAATTTTAAATTTAGGTTAACTATAAATAATAAAAAAATCTGTTATAAACGGCACCCCAGGTAAGCATGTAAAACATAATTTTTAAAAAGTTGTTGTGAAATTGGTGCAAACTAATCCTAGTTGTTTATTTTTAATTTTTGTTTATCTAAATACCAACCACAAGTTGTTCGAAACAAGCAAGGCTCAAAGCTTATTCAATTTACATTAAAATGCAAACAAAACATTTTGTCAACATTTTATTTATAAGATTACAACTAGACACTTACTGTTTTTAACGACATAACACCGGCAGTAAAATGGTTTTGCAAAAAATAGTCGCTGGTTTTTTGTATGCCAACCAAAAAAATGACAAAAAGTTTAAAACTAAATTTAAAATGCAAATTATTTCTTACAAAATAAACAGTAAGTAAAATGAAAAAAATATTAAGTTAGACGTTTTTTGTTTTTTGTTTAAATAGCGAAAATGGTTAAAAAAATAAAAAGTTTGAAAAAGTTTAAACAATGACCTTTTTGGGTTTTTAATCTTTTAGTTTACAAAAAACAAAATCTCATTTGACTTATTTTTTGTAATCTTTTTGGTGACAGATGCTATTTTCTTATTGATCAGATTGTGATCCCATCTCCTTTCATTTGATTGCGTTTCTTAATATTGGTTGCTTTTTCTAATCTAGCAAACAAATGTTTTCTTTTTTGGCTTCCATAGTCCTCGGCAGTGCTCATTCAGCCAGATAGTTTGATAACAGATATAAATAATTTAATTTAACTAAACTTTAAAAATTTTTTTAAACTTGTTTTTGTTGTTAATGCTCTTAAGCAAATGCTGTTTGGTACACGTAAATTTACAATTGATGAATTGTAGAAAACATCAATAGACAAACGGAAAAAGCACTTGTGAAAAACTTGACAAGCAACTGGCACCGTTTAAACCGGAAATATTGTATTTAAAAAAATCTTTTTTTTAAACGGCATCGAAAACAAACTTTTTCTTTTTATTCTTTTGTTTAAAGTTTTTCCAAACAGTGGTTTAGAAAATTGCAACTAATAAAAGTTTAAAATAAAAACACTGATTATTTAAACCGTTTTTAAATGAGCAGGATATAAAATAAACGCACTGGTTGAGATGTGCATGATAAGTGTGCAATCAGTTTGACAAAAATTGCCTTAAAACCAATGCTTTTAACATCAGCATAAACAAACAAACAACAAACACAGCAAACACACTTAACTTTTAACACAATAAATCAATCAGTCTATTGTTAAAAAAGTAAAATCAACTTACCAGTTATTAGATTTGTGTTTCTATCAAGTTTAGTTTTTACAGATGAACAATTTGGTGATGAACCAAATCAGTTTATTTATTTTTGTTTTCCAACAAATTGAGTAAAACTGTAAAAAACAAAACAAAATAAAACAGTTAGAATTGCTAATATTTGTTAACGCAAACACGTTTTTAGTAAGATAACTTTAACAAAAAAAGTTGATTGAGGAAAAAAGTGGCGGAAAATGTTGAAGGAAGCGTGCTGTTGCTGCAATGCATTTCTTTATGCTTCGGCAAACAATTTCTCTAACCGGCGCAATTTAGCCATCAAACAATGCAATCACTAATGATACAATTTGAGTATAAAATATTGATACTTTTTGTAACCCAATTTGTTTGCTCGTTTACAATTGTTATATCAGTTAAATAAATCATTTTTATTGTAGCTGTAAAATATGTAAAAACAAAAAATTTTTGTTGGTTTTGTAGTGGCTGGGCCCCAGCCACGGAGACTTGTGCACTACAGTTTGTTAGTTGTTGTTTTAGAATCTTTATTAAATTTTTATTTTTTTTGCTAGTCACTTGATTTGCCGTTTTAAATTAATTTTTTGTTTAAGTTTTTTAGCATGAAAAAAAGCAAATATTATATTTTTCAAAAATTGACCAAAATTAGAAAAATAAAGAAAAACTAGTTAACGTGCAAATATTAAAACACAACAAAAATTTTCTGCAATTCCTGTTTTAAACAAAACAGGTAGACCAATTACGACTGTTGCCGATACAGCATTGTGCAGATTTTTTTACAATTAAAACTGCTCGAAAGAATTCCCAACAAAGCGCACACAATGCACACACAGCTGACTACTTTTATGCCTTTTTTCCTATTTGTGACTGAAACCTTATTATTAACTTTCTGTCTAGTCAAAACTCTTCGTCTGCTGCTGCAGCACAAAAAACTGATCACCATTTGCTTTGTACAATTTATATTTTTTCCATTTTTCTCTCTTTTCCCCTTTTTTCGGTTTTATTCTCAAGCACCGTTTGTCATAGCATCGACAGTCCAGAAAAAAGACTATTTGTCATTGAGACACTGCTGCTGCTGCTGCTGCTGCTGCTGCTGTTGCAGTGGAGAGAATCAGCAGACAAACAGCAAACCAACCGTACAATTGAAAATGAAAAAATGCCACTGCAATCGCTGCCAACGTTGCAGCTGCTGTGCCTGCAATTACTACGTACTACTACTGCCCTGAACTATTTAAATTGGTGAATTTTTATCAAACAAAATGTAAATGCTCGTTGGCCGGCAAAGTGCACACACACACACACACAACTGCTCTACAGTGAACAGGAAAGAGGACTGTCAAAATCAAAGTAAAAAGGGCTGTTGAAGACGGCATCACCAAAAAGTGTTACCAGAGCTTTTAGAAAGAGAAAGGAAGACAGGGCAGGCAGAATGATTAGCCCGAGTAGCAGCCTGGGCTTAATTTGATTTATCATCATTTCCGGTGAAAGAAGCTAAATTGCGGCAGCAGCAGCAGTAGAAGTAGTAAAACAAAAGCAACTGCACAGTAAAACAGTTGTGATGATGATGATGATGATGGCGGTGATGGTAGTGGTGATAAAATACTGCTGATCATTGTCATAGTTGCGGAGTTGCTCTGCTGCCAATTTGTCGCCCATTTGGAGCTGTTCTCCTCTTCACCACTGAAACGGTTTACAATCCTGCTGAACGCTACTACTACAAGGCAAGTTACCAAAGCACCAGCACTGTCTCGTGGCCGCCACTAAAACAGCTGAGGCCAAATGGCAGAGTTCAATTGGCTACAATATGCGGTTGGTTGATGGGCTGCTCAAGTGGGGCTGCACTTGAAATTGGCCAATCTTCATTCCTGCTTCTCTCTCTCTCTCTCTCTCTCTCCTTCTAGCTGACAATCACAAAACAACAGCAGAGCAACATCTGCATACAAATAACCAGTATTAGTAGAATGTGCATCACAATGTGTGTGTGTGTGAGAATAAAAAAGAAAAAAGAGTAAAAGACCGAAAACAAATCGACAATTTCCTGCCGTTGCTGCCGCCACTCCGTCTTTATTGCCCATTTAGTAGTTTTTGGGGGGTAAAATGAGGCTGCAGCAAAATAAGGGTGTTTAAAGTGTGTGGGTCTTATTTTTTTTACTACACCTTTACCGCCAATAAATACCCGGCTAGCTAGCTGGTTAGCCAGATGGCTTGTGGTGATAAAAAAGGCCGTACACGTGGCTGCTGCTGGCATTGTGTACTCAATTTTACGCTTCTCTCTCTCTCTCTCTCTCTCTCTCTCTCTCTCTCTCTCACTTCAGTAGAGACACTGCAGTTGCTGTGCCGATAAAAACAATAAGGAACTACTTCTAGAGTACCTTGTTTTTAATATTGCTTTTAGCACACACACACACACACACACTTAAACGCACGCACACTGAAAGAATTTGATACACTAGTACTCCACTTGTCCTTTGAGTCCGCTTTTTTGAGGTAAAAACTTAAATACTTTGCATTTCACAAAACAATAAAGCACACACACACATTATGAGCTTTTACCGGTTTGCGGTATTTTATTTAAAATTTGTTTGCAAGTCTCTTTAAAAAGTGGGTTTTTACTTTTGCTTTCTATTGTTTTTTACCAAAAAAACTTCAAATGAGCACATTAAGTTGGTTCATTTAGAAACATTTTGAATTGGTTTTTGGCTCATTTGCAAAAGTTTATTCTTTTCATTCTTGTTGTCGCTGCTGTTAATGATTACGATTTCAACTGCTATATTTTTACAGCTGTTGTCGCACATTGCGGTTGTTGCCACTGTTCTCTTTTAATTAAATTTACAATGCACAAACTCAGTAAAATCCGGAGTTATGTGGCTGAAACCTTTTGAAAAGCTAAAAAACACAAATGGTGCCACGTCTTTTGCCAAGCAAAAATTAGACAGTTTTTAGTTGGTACTAACACATTGAGTTGCCAAATTGTTAGTCAATTGAATTTAGGCCAGCAATTGGAGAAAATTTCAGTTCAGCTCACATTTCATTTCAGTTGACTTAACTCAATTTAATATTTAAGTGAAAATAGGAATTTTCATAAACTAAAACTCTATTTAATGGGCCTGAAAAGAAAACTCTAAAAGCAAATTCGAATACCTAATTAGTTGCTGTGGCGTCTGAATGTTTTTTGCCCAGAAGCTACATTAACTTTATCATTTTAATACGCACACACACTCATATTTTTTCAACTTGTGAGTTTCTGTGGTTGCTGCTGTTGCAGTTTCCATTAGAGCACTTCCAATGATAAAAATGAAAAAGAAAAGAAGAAAAGAAAACCTATTGCTGAGTATTTGTGCGTAAACTTGGTTTTTACAGGCAACTGCTGTTGAAACTGCTGCTGTACCCATTTGCAAAGAAATTAATTTACTTTAGCAAACGATTATTAAATTTGCCGCAAGTTAGTTTCAGTTCTCCAAATCACTTTTTTGCCGATTCCTTTGCATTGCACTCAATCCACTCTGTCTTCGTTTGGTTCCACATTCTGTCAACTCTGTCCAAATCTGCATATGCTTTTTTCCGCGGGATTCTGCTGCTGTTGCAGTTTTGTACCGTCCAACAGGCTCATTGCAGTCTCTGCACTAATTGGAGCTGGGAAAATGGTGGCGGAAATGGTGTCTAAACGGTGTCAGTGCAATTAATGTTGAAACCAGACAGAAAGTTAAAGAAAAAGAATGTGCAAATTAGGCGCACAAGTTGCCAAAGTGCTGGAATATTCCGTGTTTAAGCTTTAGTGGGTATGCTCTAAGTGTTCTTCTCCTTCTAAGAAGAATCACTTCATTCACTCATTTTCTTACTTTTCCCCACTTTTCTGGTTAGTTTGAAGAGCAAAAATGATGATGATGGCAATGATGATGATGATGAGGATAGTTAAAGTGTGTGAAGCATCGGATTCAGCTTTTTTTTCAGTGGAACATGAATAGTGAATGCCGTTTTAATTGGCATTGAATTAATTAGTAGGGAAAATGAGTGAAAAAAGACCAAACGATAATGGCGATGATTATGATGGATTGGAAAAGTGGCAATAGAAACAAGAGAATGGGAAAGAAAAAGTGGGAAAACTGTAGTTGGCGCCATTAGCCCGCTAAAGTGTTTTACAGAATTTAATATGAGAAAGTAAGGATTTTATTTTTTCAAAATTCAAGAATACTTTTATTTTGTAGAATTGCAAAATCAAGCAGCAATTTAAAGCTATTTTTTTGGGAAAAATGATAAGCAACAAAACAATAAAAAGTTTAAAATTACACTTTAAATATTCAAACAAATTAATTTTTTTGTTTATCAAATGCAGTTTTTTGCTTACCAACTAAATAAAACTCACTAAATTGAAAAGCAAAAAACACGTGCCAAGTGCAAGTTAAACTTATTTTAAAACATTTTTAAGTGGTGTTGATCTTCTGGTGCTGGCGGCTGAAGCTGTTCTGGTAAATATCACTCTATTTTAGGCAACATCACTTTTTCCCGTCAAGTGCCCATTACGCAAGTTGGTGCTGTTCAGTGTCAAGTGCTTTTTGTTTGTGTGTGTGTGCAATGTGATAGTGGTTGCTGGAAAAAAGGAACCGCTATAATCAGACGGGAATAAAGACTAAACTGATAGCTGCACTTTATCCACTTTACCAGTTAGCACACTTTAGTTAAGTATAGTCCGAATGACCGATTAGGTGATCTGATAACCAAAGTGACAGAAATCGGCAGCATTCAGTAGCTGTAAATATTTCTGCGGTTGACGGTTAAGCCAGTGACGGTAATAATCAGGCAACGCTGCAATGTGCCAAAGTTATGTACACTGAAATTGTTTGTGGTCATTGGAGCTTTTAACAGCAGCTAGGTTAGGAAAACTGTACTTTGCACTTAGATTCACTTGAATTTTGGCCATTTAGTTGAAATTGAGTTTCAGCAAATGCAAACGTAAAAAATGAATTTACTAAAAACAAAATTAAAGCTAAAGTTATAATACTGACTGCAAGCTGATTGTGTGACATGCCTCAAAAAGGCAAAAGAAAAGGGACCAATTTTTCTTAAAGCTGATTAGAAGCAGCTTGCGTTGAATTAGTGCTTGCAACAACGATAACAGTAACAAAAACAGCATTTAAGACAAAAGAAGAAAAAATTACTGAATGTGTTTGTCGCTGCTTGCAGGCAAATAGGGTGATCAATTCTGAGGAAAGCAAGGCAAAAAACATACTTGTCACCAAAAAAAGCAGAAGATAAGAGGCACACGCTGAAAATGTAAAAAATGAGCAATATTTTCCCATTGGTACTTGACTAAAATGAAAAAAATTTTTCATTTGTGCAGTTGCATTAGAAAGCCAAAAACAAGAGAAGGATAATAAATACAAAATGCCAGCAGAGGCAATTCTTCTTAAGTATTTTAAATTTTTGTTCTCTTTTGTACTTCTGGCGTTTTCCAGTGATAGTGGGCAAAAGTAAAGGGGAAAAAATTGAAAAGAGGGTAACAGTGAGAAGAGTGACAAATCTAGCGCCACTTTCAGTGGCAAGCTGGGTGGCAAGAAGCTTTGGTGCAAATCCAACTAGCGACAATTGCAAAGTCCCTTTCTTTCTCTCTTTCTCTCTCTCTCCCATTCTTTCTTTTGTTTCAAAAAGCGGATTGAAATACGATAATGGTCAGGCGGCAGTGGAAAAAAAACAGAGGCAAAAGTGAATAATGCTCGCCAGGTTCTTTGGCGAACACATTAAAATTGGCTGGCCCACTGGCTACGTTGAGCTGGTGGCTGCACAGCTCAATTAGAGCACAGCAATGCCAGAAAATAAACTGCTCAATTCCTCTTTCTCTTTCTTTCTCTTTCTCTCTCTCTTTCTTTTCAAATAAAATGAGGAGTAAGGATAAGGCAGGATAAGATGAGCCAGAGCAGAAGTTAAGGCCTGTCCAGAAAAGGCAACTGGAGTACCTCTTAAATTTGACAGCAGCATTTGCTCTCTTCTCTTCATTTCTTCTCTAGTAGAATTCAGCAAACAGACAGCCTTAATAAATTCAATTACCAGAAGCAATCAAAGCCGTTAGTGCAGCTAACGGAGCTGACTGCTGCACTCAAAAGGCATTGCAACTGCAGCAGCAGCATCATTTTTAGCCTCAGCAAAACTGTTTAATGAGCCCTAACCAGTTGAGTTATGCCGCCAGGTAGTGGAGCATTTAGCATTTGTTGTATCGGTTGTTAGTAAATGTAAGTAAGTAAGTGAATGAGTGTATCCTATCGGTGTGTTTCAATCTCCTTTTTGCAGTCATTTTTTGGAGCTAAAAAGTGAAAAAAAACATTTGGTAATGCAATGCAAACACACACACACACACACTGTGTCTGTATCATTTATTCTTTTCATTTTCATGTTTTTTCTCACTTTTCGCTCTCGCTCTCTGACGTGTACCGCCATTCTAATGCTAAATGTACTGAGTAGTTACTAATAAAAATACAAAAATCTAACAAGAGATAAAAATATAACACTGCGAATAAACACTGGACATAGGAAATATAAAAAAATAGGAAACAGAAAGAAGAGAGTTAACTCATACACAAAATGATGCAAAGTGTTGTCTGGTGCCTTGGAGTTTGGCTGTGCAATCAATTGCGTTCTGTTTAAGAATGTGTAAAGAAAAAGAAGAAGAAGAAGAAGAAGAAGACGGGTATAACAAAGAATAATGAAGAGAAGAAAAAAGAAGAAAACGGACCGCTAGAGACGAGCAAGTCAAATCGGGTCAATAGAATGCTGCTGCTGCTGCTGCTGCTGCTGTTTGATCAATTCGATACAGCCATATTCCCTTTTTTCTGTGTTGCTTGTTTGTTAGTCAGTCATTCAGTTAGTCAGTCATGCTGCCCAAGTTCAGCTTGCAGTTTAATTAAATACATTGCTGGTGGCAGTAGCCAGTCAGCCAGTCAGTCAGTCAGTCTGTCTACCCTCGTCCAGTTTGTGTCTGTGTTTATTCGCAGACACTGCTGTGGACGACTTAATTTGACCAGAAGACTATTCCTCTTCTAGAAGTGTTGATTATGTCAGTGGTGACCAACCAGCAACAACAACGGTTTGCCTCTTCATTTGCCGTTCTTCTGTTTAATCAAATTTGCTTCTTCTTTTTCTTCTTTGTCTTGTTTTTTGGCTGGTGTTAATCGGCTTCTCTCTCTCTCTCTCTCTCTCTCTCTCTCTCTCTCTCTCTCTCTCTTTTTTTTT
>JAALOO010001647.1_pt1 | contig 14422 bp, 12 predicted proteins | sample 7257641 | NCBI WGS metagenome assembly JAALOO01 (sample SAMN14085613, study PRJNA598686) | mite metagenome | biome: ENVO:01001000; feature: ENVO:01001002; material: ENVO:01001226; isolation source: single female mite from University of Michigan culture on fish food culture... ...
GAGAGAGAGAGAGAGAGAGAGAGAGAGAGAGAGAGAGAGAGAGAGAGTGCACGAGAGTGAACTGCAAGTCGGGTTTGGCGTTGCTTGGGCCGTGTGCCAAGTGGTTCAGAAGCAGCAGTTGCTTTACTCAGTCTCTTTGTGCTCAAGTCGCTGCTCTTCGAGGCCGAGCGAGTTCACCTGGCTAGGTTCGCATCAGAACAAACGGACAAACAGACAAACGGAGAGCACAGTGGCACAGGCAGCGGTGCACGCGTCTGCGGACGGAGCAGCACGTGCCCGGTGCCATTGCCATTGCCATCAGGCGAGAAGACAAAGGCGAGGTGAAGCACTAAATGCGAGTGTGTGAGGGAGTCCACCGGTGACAGGCGGTGATTAACCTGAGGTTACCTGTGTGCTGAGACAAGTTAGTCCGAAGAGGAGAGCCTGAAAGAGGACCACATGTTCCTTCCGATCGTGACATATGGGCAGAGTGACACCACCAACAAAGGTGTGTGTGTGTGCAATGTAAGTCTGTGTACATGTCTGCTGTGCAGCAACGGCTGTTGCTGTTGGACCGAGACCCAGGTTTCTTTCTTGCACTGGGCTAAACAGTTGCTGCACCAGTTGGCCTCCAGTTGGCACTTGGCCCTTGATGTCTCGATCTGCAGACTTGATCTGCATGCAAGGTGAAGCTTGCAGCAGCAGCACGGTTTCGGCAAAGGCTCACAAAGCTCGCCTGGGCTCACTGATCAGTCCTTGGCAGAGTGGTTTCTCTTACGCTCTTTCTTTCTTTCCTCAGACGTCTGGCCATCGGGCCACCACCACCGAATACGTGTATACGACGGTGGCGCGTGCAGCTGTCCAATTGCTGCTGCTGCAGTTGCTATTGCAGTGAATTGTGCCACTGGCACATGTGACGCGAGCGAAACACGAGCGGCGAAGTGCTCTAGCTCATGAAATGTGTGCCTTCTTGAAGGGCGCACATTCTTGCCCACTTGCTTCAGCAGCTTTTCTTTCTTTGACCCAACAGACGGTCAGAGCTGGTGGTGGTGGCGGTGGTGGTGGTGCTCCCAATCGGAATGACTCGAGCACAGTAAGAGAGTGCACATCGAACCACCTGTCACACTCTGCCGCAATCTGCCGCTTGCCAGGCTCACCTCGCGTCTTTCTACTTCTTCGTTTTCTTGGGCCGCGGGCTTTGCATTTGCCTAAGACTGCTGTTGCTGTTTTTTAGACTGAACTCTGAAAGTTAAAGCGACTGGTCAATGCCTTAGCACTAGCCTGCCCTGGCTTTGCTGTACTCTAATTCTTTTCAGTGGCCACTTTACTCTAGTTGAATTCCACTGTTTGTCTTCTTTTTCTTCTTCTTCGCTCAGTCATTCACAATGTGCCATCAACGAACAGGCTAATTTATTGTTGCGAACGATCGCTTGAATTGTAGCCAGTGTGTGTGCTTGAACAAGGACAACTGAGAACACACGCACACACCGAGACTATCAAGCAATGAGAAGAAGAGGTGCAGAAGAGAGAACTTGTCCAAAAGTGGCCGTCGTCGAACGCAAGCTGCTGCTGCTGCTGACCACCGGTCAGTGGCCATTGACCAGAACCAAGGGTTAAGTTAAGGCCCATTAGAGCAGTGGTTGCTGCAGCAGCAACAGCAGTGATGGTAGTTGTCGCTGCTTGTTTAGAGGGGAAGTGGCCATCATCAGCGAAGCTAGGCTGTGCCTCACTATTCACTGATGATGGCACTTGCTTAATTGATTTGCCAGTCAGATGGCCAATGGAAGCTGCTTCTGCTTCTGTCGATATTATTAGAGACAGGATATTCTGATAATGTGATCATCTCTATTCACAAAGCTTGCAGCCTCTTTGTCGGAAAGTGGGCCTCTTGCGGAAAGTGAACATCTCACAAAGCAAATCAATCAATACTGCCGGTGGATGGGCGTCTGCCCTGCTCAGTGTGTTCTACCGCCGCTGCTGCAGTTGCTGTGGTAGCAGTGGTTGTTGTTGTGCAATGTGCCTAATGTGTTCATTAGCAAATTGACAAGTGAATCCCTTCACCGGACGAATCACTTTTCACGCTGTCATGGGCAGCTAATGAAACGACGGCCGCTTTGTTTGCTCACCGACGGAGGCTACATAAGAGAGAAGCGCCTGCTCGCGCGTCCATCCGTCTTGAGTGAGGAGCAATCGCCGCTCCAAAGAGGCCCACGTTAATGAAACGATGGTAATAATAAATTGTCATCTGATGTTAGGGGTGGGTCAGCTGCAGCCGCAGCAGCAGCAGCCGTTGCAGCCGAGAGGCTCTTCTCATTTCTTGGCGAGGTGCATCGTCGTTAGTGGCTTGGTGCCACCTGTCGACTGACTCACTGGCGACGATGCCACCTTGCAGTCTGCTGATGCCTCTTGTCTTATCCGTCAGCAGCAGCTTATCTTTATTCGATTTGCACGCGTTTGCGAGCCTCTGGTCGCCAAATGACTCGATTATGCAGGTATCCAGTTGCGAACAGACGGTTGCAGTGCCTCTGTCTGATAGCTGATGTCTCTCTCTCTCTCTCTCTCTCTCTCGCCTAATTTGCAGCCACCAACAGCAGAGCATCTTGACGCCAGTGACGGACGACGGTCATTTGCATCGTTCACCACTGGCACCATCCTGCATGACAGCAGCAGCAGCAGCAGCAGTAGTAGAAGCGGCAGTGGTCGCGGATCGCTCTGTAAATGAGCGTTTCCCTTTAAAAGCACACACTTTATAAGAATTGTTATTATGCAACTGCCAGGGCAAGTGGCAACACTCGCAACCAACTGCTCAACCTGCTGGGCACAGGCATCATCCCTCTCTTTCTTCCTTTCCCTCTTCCTTCCTTCTTTCCTTCGTTTCTTCCCCTCAGCAAGGGGACGTTTTTTAGCACTAATTTCTCTTCGTTTCAGTTCTTTCCGTTGAATCGCTTGTTCAGTGCACCTGACTGCCTGTTGTCAGTTGGTGTGTTTCTGCTGCGATTGAGTGCGGCAGAAAGAGAACAACAAGTGAACTTTAGAGCACTTAGGTAATGAAGAGATACGCTTATTGTTGCAGTTGTTACAGCTCCTCACATCAACCCTGATGGCGGGGGAGATGGTGGTAGTGATGATGGCGGTGGTGGTGATGATGATGGCGGTAGTGGTGGTGGTCGTGGAAGTGCGCCCGGAGACGCTGCCTAGTGCCGCCGCCGCCGTTGTCGTCGTCGTCCTCATCCCTCTTTGCTTACACTCTGCTGCTGCCTCGGAACTGATCGGTTATTGGCACTGTCCATGTTCGTTTACCTGTCGTTTATGAGTTCCTTAGAAGTGAACTGCAAAGACTGAGCTCTGAACAGAACTGCAAAGAGCAGAGCAAAAACAGATTGGCGAGTCCATTGTGAAAATTTAATTATAAATAGTAAATCACAACAGAACAGCTTAAGAGGGAGAGGGAGATGGCTCCGACTGGGTAGTCTCTATCTGTTTGTCTGTTTGTGCTTACAACTGAGCTTACTTGCTTACTCAGGTACTTTAGCCGACAAAGGCCCAAACAACTTATAACTAAACTTTAATTTGTGAAACAGCTAAAGCATCAACTCCTCTCGGGCAGTTAACTTGTTAAAGCAGCAACAACAGAAAACACAAGCAAACATGCGTTCAGTGTCGTAGAAAAAACCTGCTGCACTTTATGCAGAGAAAAAAAGCATTATTCTTCTGCCATTTCAGCTTCTTCAGCTTCTCTTTTTCTTCACACTATCGACTATCGACATAACCTTTGCCTAACCTTTTCGACCTTGGATCAGGGCAAATTCCTGGCAGACTGAACAGGTGAACTACTTGTGTCTGCCTATTGTGTGTGTGTGTTTGTACTCTGAGAGTGTCACACAGTGAAGACCTAGTAGAGGTGCGTTTATCAGGCCAAACACCACTTTGCCCTGGGCCCGTATTGAAAATGAAAGCAACAGCAGCAGTAGCAACAACGAAAACAGCAGAAAAAGAAAAAAATGAGAAGCAGTGGCAAGTGGTGATCGAGTGAATGGACGCATTGACAGTTGTGCCAAAGTAGATCCGGCGACAGTCAAATCAGTGCGACAGTCGCGACAAGTTGCGACAAGGTCTGCCGGACTGGTAGGCAGCTAGGCCGGGCCTAGCCTTCGTTCGCAAGGGAAGCAAACTGTCAAGTAAGAGAGCCTCGTCCTCTCGTCCTTCTCCACGACGACACTGTCTTCGAGCAGGTGTGTGTGTGAAAGGTCTGCTCTCCTTACTGATCGGCTACTGTTAGACTTTCCTGTCTGCAGCCTTTGTTGGCCATTTGCCTCGCCGTGACTTACCTGCCGTTTTCTCCTTCTCTCTCTCTCGCTCTCTCAGTAACTCAGCCAGCAGCACAGTGCAAGTGAGTACAGGTCCCTCGGTCTAGGTAAATGTAAATCGGCAATCTCGCCTCATTGTGTGTGCCCATTTGAATTGCATTGTTCGGCTTCAAGTCGGTGTCCTTGCCAGCGACACTGCCCGGAGATGGACGGTAAAGTGAGAGAGTGAGGTTAAGGCAGTGCACCGAAGAGTGCTCCCTTTTCTCACTGCTCCAATCTGTCCATGTTTGTGCCCTATTGATTTCCTCTCTCTCTTTCTCTTTCTTCCCCTCTGACTGCCCCATCACTGTCCCCCTCTCGCTCATCTCTTCCGCTGCTGCACCAGTCTGCTGCTGACCACTCTTGCACCTTGCGACTAGAGGCAGGACAGAGCAAACCCTACTTTCAAGTGCAGTCAATGCTCCCACTTTTCCTCTCTAGTTTTTTAACTTTTTTCTTTTTAATCGGAACCATTACACTCTCCGTTCACACTAACTCTCACACCGACACCGACAGCAGGGCTCTGCGACACAGCCAGTCACTTGCAGTGAGACGCACACACTCACTCACTCTCAGTCGTCGTCACCTTACCTTACCGGAACTGGCAGCATGCAGTAATGAACTTGTGTGTGTGAGAGAAAGAAAGCAATTCAACGGCACCGACATACAGAGGCCTCTAAACGACACAGATTTCGCCGATGCGAGTGTCTTTTCCGGAGTAAAGGACGAAAACAAGAGGGGAACGAAAGAGGAGCAGCCAGTGCAGTTAAGCTGCAGCAGTGTTCACGACCTTTGCCATGTGAGCATTAGGCACAAATTGGTCAGCGAAACTAGATAAATGTGAACTGTTTTGGCAGTGCAAGGAAATGTTGTTGCAGCAACCGATCATCTGGTCTGTCTGCACACACACACCATCTTCAACAGTTGCAAGTGTCTGAGTGTTCGTGCAACCACACGACACCTTCCGCTCTCGTTTAGCCTCACTTTAGGAGCGTCCACCAAAGTGGCACAGTAGTGCCAGTAGTCTTGCTGTTCACCAATCGACCCAGTAGCCTCAGTCAGTCAGACACTCGCCATATGTTGACTTTCTCTCGGAGTGCCATCATCATCATCATCGCCATCAGCACCACCACCACCGTCATGATCATCACATGCACATGCCCTCATCCGATATCAATCAAATGCTGGCCAATTTTACTCTTGGAGAGCTTCTGCTACTAATTACCGTTTAGTAACTCGTCCACACGCTGTATAGTTCATCTGTAGACATGAAACTATTATTTCCGTTGGAAACACACAGAAGCACACTGCCCACTGACAAATTTGCCAACATTGTTATTGTCACTGATGGAATGCCGTCTTGAAAGAGGTACCCAGAAGAGGCGCTCTGTTCATCACATTCCAACCGATCAGCAGCAGTGCTAATAGCGTTGCATTAAACCGTTTAATAGGTAGGCGAACAAAGACGAGAAGCAAAAGCAGGCCAAGGTGGTGGTGGTGTTGGTGATGATGAGGCGAAAAGTGACTGAAAGGTGCAGTGCTCACTGACTTACTCACCACCATCAAATCTGAGCATCGCTTGCTGCAGAGCTTGCAGCTCTGCTGGGCCACTGGTGGCTGTGAAAGACCAGAGCGATGGAATGTGCACATTCCTCACCGGTTGACAATAACCGCTGGGCCAAGTGCAGTGCTGCCGAGTCACCTTGTGTTTTTTCTTAGCAGCTCCGTCGTTGAGGAGCAAGGTGCTGCTACTAGTATTAGGTATACTGTACTGTGCCACTGCACTTCGCACATGTCGATGCTACTGCTGCTGCTCCATAAATTTAAGTCTCTTTCTTCTCCTTCTCTGGGACGACATGCCAGGGAAAGATGGTACTGCACTTGAAAAGCAGAGCGGGGAAACATCTTTCAGATTGCATGTCACCATGTGCTGTCGATTCAGTCAGTTCTCCCCATCACCTTTGCTGTTTTCTCCTTCTCTCTCTCCTTTTAATTTACCTTTGACCACAGTGTTGTTGCAGTGTTTGTCTTTGCTGGCAGTTAGCGTTTAGCGGTAATGAAACTTAAACCTAAGGCAGAAAGAGAGCATATTTGCAAGTAGACGGGAGATAGGTAGGACAATTCAAGGAGCTGCAAGGAGCTGCACAATAGGCGACAAGTAGTTCAGCAATCTTGAGTAATGTAATGCCCAGTAACCTTGCTGTCTGGAGGTGCACTGTCCCACTAGGCAGAAGTTGGAGACCTGCTGATCGGATCGAACTGGGACTCTCAGCAGCAACAGCAGCAGCAGCAGCAGCAGCAGCAGCAGCAGCAGCAGCAGAGTCTGCTGCCTCAACGAGTGATGAGAGGACATCGGTTGCGTTTTTGTGTCCACCAGGCACTTTGTGTCAGGGATGAAGAGGAAAGCGAAACGAGGCGAAATGGAATTCGGGCAAGTGTCTTCACTGCTGCTGCTGCAATGCGACCTGCCAGGGAACAATGGAACAAAGACAACACTGACTGTGACTGCTCTTCGGTGCAAAAAAGTGAGCGTGTCATATTGGCGCTGCTGAGGGCAACTGAGTCAATTTGGTAGCAAATTGCAGTCTCACTCTTACTACTGCCCCCACTACTTTCAGTAAGTGCCACCGTGCGAGTGCGAAGAAGCAGCAGGAGACAGCTCAGCGCGACAGGTTGCGACAAGCGCGGCGGATTAGACCACAGTACCGTCTCTCCTTCACTCTCGCTGTGTGTTTGTAACCTCAAAACCGCTGAAGAAACCTTGAGCAGCGGCCGATCGGCAGTAGAAGAAGAAGGTCGGCTAACTCACTCAAAGTGGGCAGCATGTAGAGCACACAGGTAGCCCAGAACAGTGCAGTAGCCATCCGAGCATCAGGAGGACTGTGGCGGTGCACTGATAAAAGATCACCAGATTGGTTGACTCATAAAATCCGTACATAATGACCATTAGAGGCGAGAAAATAGACAGTAGTTATCGCAACTGACTACTAGCTGCGAATTCGCCGATCATCGCATTAGCACGTCAAATCGATTAGCGCACTGTGGAGAGCGCACTTTGCCAGTCTCATTGATGATACAAATTCTCGCGTTTTATTGCGATGCAAAAAGAGTACAAAAAGTGCGGCGGCCAACAATTGCGATGGGCTTTAGTGAGAGGGCATGGGAAAAAGTCAAAAAACAGTAGGAGCACCTTAAATCGCGGCAAGATGTGGCAATAAAGGCGACGGCAACATCATAAAACCACACACACACACACACACATCTTCAGTTATGCAAACTATTGATGGCTACTGTCTGAAAAGGTAGAAGGCTGATTTAAAAGAATGCACCAGCATCGGTGGCACCAATGTGTGTGTGTTCACTGTGAGGAAGCTTCAATTGAGGTGACATCTCGACGATCGATCGCCTGATGATGAGGGAGAGCGGTAGGTCAAGTTGGCGGGCAAAGATAAACTTTGACGATCTCAAGAAAAGACCAATTGAACGAGTGTGTGTGTAGGGAGACAATGGTGAAAAGGGAAGAGAGAAAGAGGGAAAGACGGTGGCAGACAGAGCAGTTTTTTTCGGGTCCGGTAGCAGGAGATGGTGTGTGTCTGTGTGTGTTTGTTTATGTGAAGAGCACAGAGAAGGTGATCGATTGATTGGCGGCAAGATGTTTGCCTAGCTGCCATACTGCTCACACCACTCGTCACCGTTGTCTTTCTCTGTGATGTCGACCACTGCAGTCATTTCTAGTGCACTGCAGATCAGCTAGCCAGCTAGCTAGGCCAGTCAGGTAGCTTAGGCAGTGGTCGACCTCTATTCGACTTTATCTGTCACCTCACCACGGCGGTGCCTTACCACTACTGTTGACAGTGGTAAGGGTCGATTAGGTCAACTGTTGCAGTGGTTGGCACTGTCATCCATTGAGTATATCGATCGACTGCAGTGTCTTTCTGACGGGCATTGGCACTGCAGTGCATCGCCTCATCTTCTTCAGCACCTCGTCTGCCGCGTCTCAGTGACATAATTGCCTTTTTTTCACTTTTTCTTTCACTCGCTTTCGCTCTCTCCTTTGCCTACCCCATCCCTTTGTCCACTGTCGGCACTCGATCACCTTCGATGGCATTTGCCCATTAACTCTATCGAGCTTTGTTAATTTGCATTAAATTGCCCCCATCACCGGCGACTACGAGCGGCCATATGGAGGTATCTGTTTGCCTGGGAACCACTGTCTCATCCATCCATCCCTTCCAGCCCATTTTCATATGAATGCCTCAACTGAATGACGAGTGTGTGTGTGTGTACTCCGTCGGTACCAGACTGCAGACATCAATTGTCCTGAGCCTAATCAATTCGTTATTAACTGCCACTTCTACTTCGATTCAGGAGGGGGTCACCGTGTATATTGTTATTCTAATTAAAAGCAAATCAATGCGTTAAATAATCGAAATGCCGTTGTTCCTTTGTGCAATCCTTTGCATCGATCAATCACCTGGTTGACGTTTATTTGACATCGATTGCACTCGCTGGACTCAAGGCTACTTTCGATTTGACTTTCATTTGACATTACTTCTCAAACTGTGCGGTAATCAAAGTGCGGTTTAGCAAACTGGAGATAGCAAATAAAAATGCGATGATGCGGCAATTAGCTTTATGGTAGAAGAATTTGCTAACTACCGAATTGACACTTTTACCAATAATCGAAAAGTGTGTTCTCGCACACAATTGCCTCAGTGTTAATGTGACATGTCATGACTGATAAAGCGAGTGAGCGAGGGAGGGAGGGGGAGAGAGGAAGTACCCTTTAGGCGACATAAGGTCGACTGAGAAGGGCAAATGCGACGGCGGAAAGTAGTGCACGCGAGTCTGAGGAAAACGCTGCTCGTCTCGTGACGGCCAGACAAGAGGAGAGGACAAGTGTGACCAGCACAACCATCACAGAGAGTGAGTGAGTGAGCACGTTGGCATGGTTGAGCACGCGGCCAGTGCCAGCTGAAGTCAGTGGACAGTTGAAGGGGCAGCACGAAGACGAAGAAGGAGAAGGAGAGCAGAAGGCCTGACGAGACTACGAACTGCTGCAGTTTCCTCCATCGGCAGCGGAAGCAAGGGTATGAAGTGTGCACTGCCAGCACTGCCAGAGAGTGAAATACGGCTCTGTCAAGTCCATAAAAGTGGCGCATTTAGGCACTGCTGGGGTCAAGTGTGGTCACAGTGCAGCACTTTCCAGCCAAAGAAGGAAGGAAGCCTGCCTGGTCCCTCCAGCCTGCCGAAGCCATTGCCTCTGCCACTGACCCGGGTATTACCACTGCCGTTGCAGTTGCCTTTGACCGTGCCGCGTGTTGGTGATAGTGGTGATGGTGGCCTCTGCTACGCGTAACTGCAGCATCTGTTGCCGCTAGCTGGGCCCCTCGTTGAGGCACTAGCACAGACGCTGCTAACTACTTCCACTGAAGACTGATCACTGAAGAAGGACTGAATGAGCGGGAGGTAGGGAAGCAGGCACTGTGTGAGGCCCTGCCTAGTGGGCACTGCTCTGGGCGCACTTTGCCTTCATCAGCAGTGGTCATCACCTGCCTGATCAGCCTGCGCGGCTGCTGTTGCGAAGTACACTGCAGTGAAGCGGAGGTTGAGAGGGGGCTGCACTGAGCGGTGAATGGGAAGGGAAAGAGGAGCTGCAGTGAGCGGCAACACACCGACACACACTTCGACGGTCACCCGACGACGACGAACGGTCTCCTGAGACCAATAAATTGAGCTGCACTGTACCCCTCGACGTCAGTCGAGTACCGCACTCCTAGCTGAAAGCAACAGTAGTCTCTTGCCCAACACCAAAGTCTCCTGTTGATTCCACTTCTGCTCAACCGCATCACTGCAAATCTTGCTCATTTTTTTGCTACTTCAACTTCACCTTCAACTTCAAAGTACATCACTTAACTTGCCTAACCATGCCTCGCGCCTTTCTCATCAAGAAGAAGCACTCCGCTCTGTCGGAGTTTACCGGTGGAGCTCATCGGGCTCACTCACCTAAGCTTTTTTCACCGAATGGTTCCACTGGCTCTCTTGGATCGCCCAGCTCATCCACAGACAGCATCAGCTCGTCATCACCTCGCAATGACGAAAACGAGTTGTCCACCGTTTTCCAGACGCCACTGCCCAAATACAGCTTTGATCGAGTTGACAACAACCAATGTAAGTCATCAGCATATAAAGTGTGTTTTATAAATCTACAACTTAATGTTTTCTCCTAATCAGGCCTCGACCTAAGCATGAAAAGCCTTCTCAAAGAGACCAACACAATGAATGAAAAGGCAAATAAAGTTACCTACCCCAGCTCATACAGTTCTACCCCATTGCAGTACCAGGAGCCGTACATGTCGTACCAGGGCAAATTTGCCAAGATTGCCGGCTTCCTTCGCACCCGAGAGGGCAACTCAAACAAGACCACCACTGTCAGCAACACCGTTTTTGCCCCCTCCAGTCTGTCTCCCCTCAGTCAGTCGTCTGCAGCTGTCATGCACCACCAGAAGAACCACCACGAGAAGCCAGCCAACTACTCCAAACCCATCAACTACTCTGCAGCGATGATGGAGAACGTGAGCACCAGTTGCAGCAACAACAGCAGCAGTCGCCTGCCACCCTACAGCATCAACTGGAGTGAACACTTCAGCGTGAACAAGCTGGTCTCCCCGACGCCTAGCAGCCATGGCTCAGATGACTCCGGCCGAGGCAGTGAACACTCAGAGGACGTGCACTCGCTGGGTGAAAGCACTGGCAAGCACTACGGAAGCAAAATGCCACTGACTGCCAGCAAGAAGTCAGACCGATACCAGTGTCCAGACTGCAATAAGAGCTACTCCACTCAGAGTGGCCTGGCAAAGCACCAGGAGTTTCACTGCTCCAGCCAGGTGAAGAAGTCATTCAGCTGCAAGCATTGTGAGAAGGTCTACGTCTCACTGGGTGCCCTCAAGATGCACATCCGCACGCACACACTGCCCTGCAAGTGCAAACTCTGCGGAAAGGCCTTCTCTCGACCCTGGTTGCTTCAAGGTAAGCACTACTGACTAAGGGAAAGTCTTCTGAAAAAGGTCACTAACGTCAACTCTCTCTTTCTTTCATTCACTTAGGTCACCTTCGAACCCACACCGGTGAGAAGCCTTTTGCCTGTCAGTTCTGCAATCGCGCCTTTGCCGACCGATCCAACTTGCGTGCTCACCTTCAGACGCATTCAGTAGTGAAGAAGTACAACTGCAAGAGCTGCAGTCGTACCTTCTCGCGAATGTCTCTCCTGCTAAAACACGAGGACAACGGATGCACTGCTTCCAGTCGAGGCAGCCTTTCACCCCAAACCGAGGAGTCAATGGAGCACTAGGTGCGCACCATAATATCTGAACCAGTGAACAACCACAAGCTGAGCTACTCTTAGTCATTGAACACCTCAGCTCACAACTCCTAGTCTTCCCGGTTAATCATGATGTACATAGTATCATCATCATCCTCACCCTGCACTTGTACATATGCCAGTCATCACACTTCATCTCATTACTCCCTTTTTCTTTCCCTTTTGAACGCCCCTCTTTCAATGGATGAGTACTCAATCTAGGCCACCCAAACCTAATCTAGTGATATACCCTGCTTTGCTCACCCCATTTACCGCACTCTTATTGCTCAAATGCAGCTGCACTTGCCAATCACTTTTCCGCACCATCACCACCTCCACACCAGTTCTCTTCACTGACAATTGCAATTCTCACATTGTACATGTCTACCAATCTTTCAACATTTATCTCTGTTGTCGCTGCTTGTAAATTTTATTTTTTGATCCTCTTACACTCTCTAAAGCATTCTTTGCATTTCTTTGTGAATCCATGTGCCATATACACGATTTTTAATAAAAACATGTTTAAAAATATACTTGTTCTTTCCTTAGTACTTCTTAATCTTAGCATCAGAGTAGAAAACATGAGCCACTACTGCCTCTGGGGCTGCCTCCGTCTGAGGGCAACAATTAGACAAAGCAGACAAATGACTGAAGATGGCTGGCTGGCTGGCGGTTTTTGTCAGCCAGACACTTCCACCGGCAACGACTGACCCTGGAGGGTACGTATCAACAACGGCAGCAGCAGTCAGAGCATACTTGAAGACGCTGCAGTTAGCACCTGTTGTTTGCAGTGCAAAGGTCGTTAATGGTCAGTGGATTGTGTGGTGTTGCCAACTGCCCAGTGGCTCGTTCCTTCACAACTTCTCCTCTTCTCCTCCTCCACCACCACTGTGGACACGCGGCTGTGGTCTGCGCGCCCTCAGTCACCTTCAGTCGCCTCGTCACCAAGTCCCTCTGTATCGCTGATAACTTGTGAATGAATCACCGAATGTGCAGTGATGCGTGAAGAGCAGAAGGAGCAGCATTCGGAAACTGTTGTTAGATTCTCAAATAATGCAAAACAGCATAATACTCTGGCAATTTAATATACGTGACTTTGTGTCAAATAAATTTTGATATTTTAACCCTTGATTTTTTGTGTTTGTATACAACATCCAATAATTTTAAAATTAACTTGACGCAATTTTAAAGTTGTGCGTATTGACTTTGAACACTGGTGTTCCCCATTTCAACTGACCGTTGAGCCTCTATCTGCGTGTTAGTCACTTGTGCCATCATCATTTTTCATCTCTCTCATTTCATCATTTCACAACTCTCTTTCTGTTTAAAGCTTCTCTTCAGCTTCAGTTATAGCAACAACCTGAGCAAGTTCTGCTGAGTACAAAAATTGCACCTGTCTGCAGCCCCTTGGCCAGATGGTCAAATGGCCGGACCACATGCTCTTGAGCACTGTCTGTGCCCTCCACACAACTGCACACACACGGGCTCTCTGCTTTCAGACTGTTGCCGGACGTTCGCTGCTGCGACGTTCATGACGACGACGACGAAAAGGACGCAAGGAGCCTCGGGCTTACAGTCTGACTGACTGACTGCCTGGCTAGCTGACGGACTGGGGCCTCTCTGACTCGAGCGGCACTTCATAAAAGTGTACGACTGTGCACTTGCCAGGCACACACACACACACACCGTCTGCGGTCACACTTCGTTGGTGTGCATTCTTATTCCGAGAATATGTGTTCACTTTCTATTACAAACACAGTTTTGCCTTTAGTCACATCTGTTTTTTGGCGGCTGTTTCTTTAAACTTTTTAATTTTTCTAATTGGAAGGTATTGAAGAAAAGATCAGCCATATTGTGTTTTTTTAGCTTGAAAACTTATGACTTTTTCCGACACTCAAATGCTGAGTTACGAGTTGAAAAACGGCAAAGATGCAAATGCTTTAGAAGGAGGTTGCAGTGATTAGGGCAAATGTAAGTTTCGATTAGTACACCTCGTTGTTGCTGCAAAAGTGCTTTGACGGAAAGGCCAAACAGCGTCACAGGGAAACGATTAAGATGGTGACACAAAAACACACACACTTAGTCCATCGTTTATGGAGCACGGGATCTGCCAGGTTTTGGTGGCATTCTCTCTCTCTCCTTGGGTGCCATGGGTGCAGTTGAACTACTGTCGTCACCAGGTACTGCCACTGCAATTACCACTGCCTGTTCGATGTTATGTGTACTTTGGTAGTGTGCAAAATCAAATTAAAGTAGATTAACCATCGTTGAGCAGGCATTACATGTGTCGGGCAGCGGCATTCGACATGCGTTCAATTGTCGCCAGTCTTTGTCCCACTGACTGTGTGTGCGACTTGAGGTGCTTTTCTGAAGCTTTTTCTATTATTTGTCGCAAACTCTGTTCTTTCTAGCCACCGACGACTGAGTCAGTGGGTAGGACGATTAATCAAATTATTGGAAAGTTGTAGCAATTTTGGTGAGCAGTCGCTCAATAGCTTTAAAATGCCAAGTGAAAGCAACAAGCTTCAGTTGTGTGAAGAAGTGCAGCACAAGAGCACTTCCACAAGTAGCAGAAGTTGACTGCTAGAGCGACAATAATTATTGTGCAAATTAATCAAGCAAACACTCGGCGTTTAGCATAATAATAATCGACCGGCTAGTTGTGTTGTGTTGCTCTTGTCGGCATGTCTCTCTCTCTCTCTCTCTCTCTCTCTCTCTCTCTCTCTCTCTCTCTCTC
>JAALOO010000773.1_pt1 | contig 14415 bp, 13 predicted proteins | sample 7257641 | NCBI WGS metagenome assembly JAALOO01 (sample SAMN14085613, study PRJNA598686) | mite metagenome | biome: ENVO:01001000; feature: ENVO:01001002; material: ENVO:01001226; isolation source: single female mite from University of Michigan culture on fish food culture... ...
CTCTTTGTTTAGTCTGCACAGTTTCTCTCTCATACACTCTTGCTGAGAGAACGACCGAGAGAGAAGAGAAAGAGCGAAAGAGTCTGTCTGCCTCGCTCACTCGCTCAAACACGCAGTTTGAGACTCGCTCGCCGCTCGCACCCAAAACACACTGCACTTTGTTGCCACTTGAGAGGCTCCAGAAATGAGCACCCAGAAGAAGACCCACAGCCCCACTGAGAATGGTAAGTGATGGTCAGTGCTGAAGTGATATCGTCTTCCGAAACTTACTAACTTCCACCGATCCAACAACACAGGCAGTCCCTCAAAGAAGCAACGCTCCTCGGCAGTAGCGGATGAGCACTGCCCGAGTGCTGCTGCAACTGCAGTTGCCGTTGGCTCCGGTGCGGGTGAGCAGACGCCGCCGTGGGCGCCGACCACCGTCTCCACCATCGACATGTGCTACTACTGCTTTGACGTGCTGTACGCTCGTCTACACAATCAGCCCCTACCTAGTGCGCCCAGCTTTACCAACGAACCATTGTAAGTGATTCGCTGTCCCAGTCTGTGTATCCTCAGTACCTTACCTCTGTCTCTCACCTCTTCTAGCGCTGCCTTTGTTACCTGGAAATCGGGCAGCAGACTGCGCGGATGCATTGGTAACTTCAAGCCATTTCCACTTCACGATATTCTCAGACGCTTGACCTGGTCGAGGTTAGTCTTTTGGCGTTCACGAAGCACCTTGTACCAAGCACTTACCAGTTTTTCTCTCTTTTGCAGTGCCAACGACAGCCGCTTTGCTCCCATAGCAAAAGAAGAGCTTGACAAGTTGACCGTTTCCATTTCGCTGCTAAAGGACTTTGAAGAATGTAGCAGCTGGAAGGACTGGGACGTGGGAGCCCATGGCGTGGAGATGCACTACATTGACGACATTGGCAATCAGTACTCGTCCACTTTTCTGCCAGAGGTTGCAAAGGAACAAAACTGGGATCACAAAACCACTATCTTGGAGCTGCTGCGCAAGGCAGGCTACAAACGAGGTGGGATCAGTGAAGAGCTGTTTTCTAAAATCCGCCTGAAACGTTACAGCAGCGAGAAGATCAGCGCTAGCTTCGAAGCTTACAAGTCTAATGCTAAATCAATGCTATCTATTATCAATTAACTAATTAACCAATTGAATAAATTCCTAGGGATAATTAATAAAATTGATTTTTTCAGTTTCCAAAAAATGTTTTGCTTGTGTTTTAAATTTTTGTCGATAGAGGTCGCAGTGGAATGTCCCACGTGTTTTCACCGCATCGTGGCTGCTCGGTATTTTTGTTGTTTTGTTGATTTCAGTATTTTGCCTGGTTTTTTTATTTGCTCAAAGTGTACTCTCCTACTCGACGACGACGATTTTACAAAGTGAAAATGCCATTTTTTATAAGAAACAAGCATAAAGGAAAGCAGGTATGTTACCGGTGATGTTTGTATTTCATCCTTACCTAACATTGTGTATTTATTTCAGCCTCTCAAAAAGGCTCCAAAAGGACCAGGTGTGAAAAATGCGAAATTCAATAAGAAGAAGGGTAACATGGACGAGGAAATTCTTAGCGATGAATTCGAAGATGATGATGAGGTGGAGATCGCATCCGATTCAGAGGCTGGCCCGGCGAAAAAGGCCAAGCTCCAAGCAGAAGAGGCAAGTGCCTCGGATGATGACTTTGAAACGCCACAGGAGAAGAAGATTCGCCTCGCAAAGCAGTACTTGTCAGTTCTGGAAAACCGAGAACGTGATCGAGAAGGGCGAGCTGATGGAGAAGAGGGCGAGGAGGAGGATCCTGACGTGGCCGTCCACAGGTCGAACATGATCTCGGCTCATCTAAAAGACAGTGTTCTCGAGAAGGCGGGCAAGTTACATCGTCAAGTGGCTGACAGGTACTCGCTCGGTCCCTGGGCAGATGTGGTCACGCTGAAGAACGGTCACCGGAAAACGATAACCGCCTGCGTAGTGTCCACCGACGGCAAGCACGTCTTCACCGCCTCACAGGACTGCTCCATCATCAAGTGGGACCGAGCTACGGGAAAGCGAATTACCTCCATATTCGGCAATCACAAACACAAAAACCCTGAGCAGTTTAAAGGCCATGCGGGCACCATTAACGCTTTGGCCATCTCAACGGACGGAAAGTTTCTGGCATCAGGAGACGTCAACAAGTTGATTCACATCTGGAATCCCAAAGATATGACTCATGTGCACACCTTCAGAGGCCACCGAGGGGCAGTGACGGGACTCGTCTTTCGCCGGTCCTTCCACCAGCTGTTCAGCTGCTCCGAAGACCGAATGGTGAAGGTGTGGAATCTCGATGAGATGGCCTACGTTGAAAGTCTGTTCGGTCATCATGACACCATCTCCGCCATTGACTCGTTTGTGCGCGAACGAGCCATCACCGCTGGCAGTCGGGACGGAACGATACGCCTGTGGAAGATTCCCGAAGAGTCCAACTTGATCTTCCTGGCGGGCGCCAATGCCACAATTGACTGTGTTAAGTTCATCGACGAGACGCACTTTATCTCAGGCTACGATGACGGGTAAGTTCCGATTTGGTTTTGAGAAACGCCTAATCTTAACACCGTTTTTTATTCGTTGCAGAACGGTCTCATTGTGGGCACTCTTCAAGAAGAAGCCGCTTGCCAAGGTGCTCAGTGCCCACGATTCAGGCAAATGGATCACCGCTATAGCATCTCTACGCAACACCGACCTCTTTGCCACTGGTATGTTGACTGGTAATGTGCTAACCTACCATAAGTATCACTTATTCTAATAACGATCACTTTCATTTTCTAGCTTCACACAATGGCAAAATTTACTTTTGGAAGATTGGCAATGAGTTTCGAAATGTTACCAAAATCTTTGAATACGATGTGGTAAGTACTGTGAAGTGTAATGTCTGATTTGTATATTAATTGGCTGTTGCAGGTGGGGTTCGTAAATTCACTCGAGTTTACCAGTGATGGCAAGTACCTGATTGCGGCGGTCAGCCAAGAGCACCGGCTTGGTCGGTGGTGGAGAATTAAAGAGGCGAAGAATTGTGTTCATGTGATTCCACTGAATAGCGACGTCGAGTTGGACTTTTAGCTTTGCCCTGTTCACCCAGCTTGTTTGTCACTGGTCATCCTTTTCCCTCAAATATTCTCTTCATTTTTTTCCATTTCTTTCTTCTTGTAAGTAATCTCGCCTCAAAGATCACTCTGTAATTATTATTCAAAGAACTTGTATTTTTACTAAGAAACGATGAATATAAATGGTTAACGAAATTGTAACTTTGACAGAAAAACGAGGAGGACTGTTTTATGTGCACACTCGGAATCAGGTTCTGTCGATGAATGGGACTCACTTATTAGCAAATCACTTTGCAGCCAAGTTTGTGGCATCAGTGACACCGACTGGAGACCTTTGTTTACACAGATGTCCGTTCAACAGCAGTGCAGTGTTGAGGCTTTCAACATTTTACTGCCTCGCAACAGCCATCTTTAGTCTATGTCAATGACCATCCAAATGACCACCCTCTTCTGCACAGTAATCGACTGACCTGGGCACAGTTTGCAGCTCTTCTCGTCTCTTGGCAGTTGTAGTTGTTGTTGTTGTTGTTGCTGTTACTTTACGCTTGCACAGTCTGCCCTGGTCACTCTGAGGACTATCACTTCCAGTGCTAATTAATTACACTTTTTTGCGCATCTTTCGCTCCCTTTCGCTTGCCTGTCTACCTTGCCAACTCATCGTCAGCTCTTTCGGACAGTGCAAGTCGTCAACCGGGACAGCATCTGAGCATCTTTTCTTTTCTTGCTCCTTCTCTTTCATTTCTCTTTCGTTGATGGCCTGTGCTGATTAGCAATTTCTGCTCTTCCAAGCCAAGATTGGCTGCCTTCCAACCACCCTCTATATATAATTGCTAATTTATTATGAACTCTCCTCATTGACAGTGACATTTGAATTTTGTAAGATCAAGGAGCCACTGCTGCAACACAATGTTTAATTTGTTTGTGTGTCTCTGTGCTTGGTTTAATTAAATTATCACACTCTTTCAAGCGGTTAAAGTTGTCAACTTTCAGGTTTCTTTGTAAACAGATGATGCTTTCCAGATTAAGCCCCTTGTTTATTCTCAGTGTTTCCGCTGTGTTATCAGCTAATAAACATATCATCGTCAATTAATAATGGACTGAATATATCATCTTCTAAACAATTCATTCTCTTCCCTTCAAAGGGTCGCATTCTCGGAATAAATAAAGATTAGAGAAAGTGCACACATAACACAGTAATAAATATGATGAACAGTCTGAAAAGTTTTCAGTGAAAGCAAAGACATGGTGAATAAGCTGTGTCAACTATTCGGCCACTTTTGAGCGGGAATGTCCCAGACCCTCTAGTGCAGCGGGAAGATAATGTTATTCTATAGAACTCATCATATCGAGCATTCTCATCTCCTCCAGTTGTGATTATAAGTTTGTGTTGGCAATCAGTGTGACACATGCTTTCCACCCAAGCACTTTGACACTTTGTGACCACCAGTTCACCCAGCGGCACAATGTCAATCAAGTGGTCGCATTGCTTGAAAAAAACAGTACTCAAATTAACCTCAGTGACTGAGGTCATTCAGAGCACAAACAAGAAGTGACTGAGATATATTGCTTGTTGACTATAAGCGGATTGGCAGCAGTAAGCAGTAGTGAACGGTGGCAAATAAAAAGTAAAAAGTGACCTTTTCACTTAGTTGAAATTACGCCAATGAGGAAACTGATTTTCTCCTTGTTATTTCCACTTTGACTAACGTCTGTGACCTTTTCAGTATCAATTCTCGGAATTCTCTTTTCTCTCATTTAACTTTGCATTTATATGAGAAAAGGGTGATATGTTCAGCAGGTGCTGATACCATTTAGATTACCACTTGTTGAGCTGCTGTCATTGCTGCGGAGAATTAATTTAACTGAAAGCATTTTGGTAGTAAAAAACAACAAATGCGTGGGGGAGGGGGCGATGCTGGTAATTGGTCTGATGCCGACAAAGCTTTGACATTGAGAATTGAAGAGGAAGGAAAGGGGGAAAAAGCATGCCATTTGATTGGTAATTGGCAGGCACTCAGTCAGCACTCTCCCCACATCAATGGCAGGCGCATTGACATGCAAAGCTCCTGTCCAGAGGGACAGCGGTGCAGTGAAGGGGGCGCCCGTTAGGCGAGCTATGAAGAAGACATTGACTGTGAATTCACCCTCCACTTCCACTCAGGGTTTGACTGATAAGGGGCACTGCAGCAGCAGCAGCAGAAGCAGAAGACGACTACTCCTCGTACTGGAGCTCACACTTCTTGCGCACTTCTACCACCGCTCGTGATTTGTTTTCCCATTAATACGCAATTCATCATCACCAGCTTCAGCAGACTTTTCCCTCGACTCATTTCGATTGCCATTAATAATGGCCACGCAAATGTAATGCAAAGCAAGCACAATGGGCAATTTCATTGCACCTTCCCTGTTTGTGATGCTACATCGCTGATTACTAACCGTATTTGTATTGTTTTTCTCACACAGGTCATAATTTACTGTTAAGTAGCCTTTCACCTTACGCCCATCACCGTCATCACCATCACCGGTTCTGTAAACCTACAAGTTATTATTAACACATTGACGCTCTTTCAACTTGAATAATCACACCACTAATGAAACTAAGCCACCTGCTCTTATGAAGCTACAAAAGAGTGGTAGATGATTCTAATCACGATGTTCAATAACCTATAAAGTTCTTAGGAAGACCCGGGTAAATGCAAATGAGAGAAGAGGTACACAGACACAGACACAGTTCATTGAACTATTCGAGATCACAGAGTGAGCTGTGTCATTTAGAGAGTGAAAAGTAACTCACTAGACTGGAGCTGATCAGATATTCGCTAGCATCACCGCAAGGCATGTGTGGCACTGCTGTGATAGTCAGCCAATCAAGTCTGCCACACTTTTGGCGGCAACATTCGCCGATCAATGGGTATCGCCATCAACTTTACTTTCAGTGGTTTATTTTAGCGGTTCCAAATGGCCAAAGGGGAAAACTGCCTGCTGAGTAAGTTGCTTAACAAATGCTAATGCTGTACAAAATGCTTATCATTCTCTGTCGTCAGCAGAGGCTTAGAGAATGAGTGAGTGAAACATACAAAGAAAATGCTATTAAGTGCATTTGCACTTTGGCAAAGAAATCTCCGTACAAAGTGTTATGATTTTCTTTTTCGTAGTCGAGACGTTGATAAATACACTTGCAGGTGAAAAATGTTAACAGTGCTGTAATTAAACAAATTGACTTTTGTGCTAATAAAGTCTTCTTTTTATCAAACTTAACTTTGTCCTAAAGAATTGTACCTTCTGCTTATCGCGATAAGCTTTATACATTAGTTTGAAGTGCTGCAGTAGCTACCTGGAGTCACTAGTTTCATATCTTGTTGACACTTCACTGCTTCAGGTAGCACGATCAAGATTGCATGCAGGAAACATATCTTTATTTCAGACTGGTTAAGGTCATTCTCTTCTTGCTCTATCACAGCTTTCCGAGTAATCGCAGATGTTTCTGACTGCATTACTTCACTTTTTTCTCACACAGCAAGACACACACACGTGTGGGATTCATGTTTTTCGCCTTGCTCTGCCCCTGGTAATTAATGGCACTAATCTAATCGAATGATTTGAAAAATGCTTTGTTGTTCTCTCTCGCCTGCTGCCCGTCGTCTGGAATGAGGAAAGGGAAGACCCTGCACTGTGGGATGCACTGTCAGTGGTCAGCCACCTCTTCAGTGTACCTCTGCAGGCGCTCACTTGGTCATTCCGGTTATGACTTTACTTCAGAGTGTGTTTTCTCTGTCTTTCCCCTGATCTACCCTCTTTTCTCTCTCTATCTCTCACTCCGCCTTGGTTAGAAAGAGAGAAAGAGATGTTTTCGGTATCACTTTAGTACTATCTGTACACGCTCAGCAGAGATCTGGCGTCAAACAAGATTTTTTCAGTGCTGTTCTGTTCTGGCCAACGATGGTGAACGATAGACCTGGTGGTCGGGGCTTGACAGTAATTTTCTCTCGCCCTTATAAAAGACGGTAGTTGATGGCAGGTGAGGACTGTTTAGAAACTGTTGCCAGGTGCTGGTGGTCAAGCAGACGGTTGTAGTTGTGCAGAAATCACCGATACACATCATTGCCACCGAAAAAATCGCTCATCTCAGGCAAACTATGAAGCCATCCATTTTTGCAGCTATTCTGGTATGACTCTCATGATTTTCAAATGCTTTACAGATTTGTTCATTTCCTATTCTTAAGCTGCTCCTCTGCACCATCACCTGCCTCATCGAGTGCCGCATCGTCGAGCGACCACACTGGTCTTTTGGCGCCTTTCCTAGTCCAAACGTCCAGGGCCCTTTCCCTGGTCGACCGAGCTTCAGCAACAAGTTTTCACCCAATCACATGAACTCACTGAGTGGTGGACCACGATTCCCCCAGCTGCCCTCGAATGCTGGCTTCCAGAACATGTCACCGGAACGACAGCAGTACCTACTTGGCCTGGCGGCTACCATTCTCCGGCACAAGCAGATTCAAAGTCAGCACTCCACTCGACTGCTCAACTCTTTCGGTTCGCATGTGGCACCATTTAATAAGAAGAAGAAGTAAACACTGAACACATCTGCTTCAAGCTTTCTTTGATAGACACCGATTTGTGTAGTGCCTTCCTTTCGGAACGGTTATGTGCTTACCACAAACAAAAAGACTAAACAGTAAATAAAACAAACCCAAACATCAGCAATCTTTGGAATTTGAGTTTGCACTTTTCATTTTTTTCATGCGCCTTGATCCGCTTGGCGTCACTACGTGTTTCTTTATTCCCCTTCCTCTCCTTCTTTGGCTGGTTTCAGTAAAGGACACGTCAGATGAGTTGGCTCCCTTCCAACGATTTAGTGTGTTTTGGTGTGTTTTCATTGCTCATACGTGTCCAAGAGGTCGATCAAAAGCTTTTGAATTCCGAAGACGATCATTCAACTCAAAGAATCAGTGTCTTCACTTGTTGCTCTCCGTTCTTCTGTCATTCCCAAGCTAGCTTCCACTACTTAAAACTCGTTCGACTGTGTTTCCGTCATTTTGAGTGAGTACTAGTCACCAGAATAGCCACCACCACCACCACCACCACTCGACAGTGTATATCTGAGAAAGAAGAATGGTAATCTATTTTTAAATCCGCGAGCGCATTTCACTTCAATACATTTTGCTTCTTTTGCAGTGATAAATCTCTCTACCAGTTTGTAGGCACCAGAATCTTCAAACAGCTACAACAGCTACACTAAATGACTCACTTGGTTGATGTTTTACTTGGCTAAAAAGTACTCGTACACTCTGCAGATGGGCTTCTAATCACTGTTAAAGAAGTACATTCTTGCACATTCATTGCACGACTTGGATCAAATGTCTCACACTTTTTCTCTCTTCTTCATCCAGTTTTATCCATTTTTTCTTGAAGAGATAAAGTCGCTGTCATAATGAAGTCATAACCTTGGATTCTCTTCAACATTACAGTGCCACTAAAAGTGAACTTGACTTTGCACAACACGCTCTTGTCACACGCTATCGTTGCCGGCAAACTGCTGAAAAATCGGCGATAACAGCGTTATCATCGGTTTATTTATTCGCTTCATCAGCTGATTTGTGTGTGTAAATACGGTGCAGATTTCCTCTTGCACGTTTTTCAACTAGATCTTGTGGCGTTTCAAATCATACCAGCAAGATGGAATCCCTTAAGGTGTATGTGAAAGAGGGTGAATCCGTGTTACAAGCTCCCAAGTCGCCCATTGAAGAGCCAGTTTCGCCCAAACTGTGTCAGTTTTCACCCAAAACACCGATCAGCGCCTGCCCTTTTGGGCATCAGTTGTTGATGTTGCTTTCGCTGAAGAAGCACATTCTGGGCGAAGAACGTTTCCACTTTGAAGTCCTTCCGATTAATGCCACCAAGCCGCCGAATGAGTTCCGTCAGAATTGTCTTCGAAACCTGCCAGCAATAGTCGATCCCAACACTGAAACTGCAACAGACCACGAGCTGGAAATTATTGAGTACCTTGAAAAACAGTATCCTACGCCTGCTCTCAATATTCCTGCCAGTCAGGGCGACGATGAAACGAGAGTGTCAAAGATTTGCTCCGATCTAATGAAAAAGTTCAACCATTTCATTAAGAATGTCACCAAAGACAATAGCCAGCTTTTGGCTGCAGTCAGAGCTCTCAATGATTATTTTGAGATGAAAGGTTAGTAAGAGATTTGCGAACAAATATTCATTAGCAACTAGTATATAAATCTATGGATTTTTTTGCAGGAACTCAATTTGTTTTCGGCAACACCATCACTTCATTTGACGTCGAGTTGATGCCCAAGTTGCATCAACTTCGTATTGCATGTTCTCTGGTCCGCTCGCTGAACATTCCACCTAACTTCACCGGCGTGTGGCGTTATCTCTTTCGTGCCTATCACTGCCCGGCGTTTGTTCAATGGGCTCCATCAGATCAAGAGATTGTCATTGCTTGGACCACTAAAGCGGCCTCTGAGACACCATCAATGAAACTGAGCTTTGACGAGAAGAAGCGTCTAATCAAGTCAGAGCCGTGTTTCAGCTTCTCTATGCCTACACAAGAGTTGACGTGGAAATTTTCCTCAACAATGATTCAAAATTGCGAGGGCGCAATGCGTCATTTTGAAAAATGTATATAAGATCTGTGTCATTTTATCTTGTTTCAACAATGTTAGTCTTTTTTGTCAATTTACAATTACGAAGCGGATTACTACTTTTTAGCGCAGAAGAATTCGCCATAGTTTTCTCAACTAAACACGAAACAGTGCTCAATTTCAATTTACAACTACTTAATTTGTGAACCTTCATCATAACGAGTACACACCGGCTTGTCATCACTTCCATTACGGTTCACCTTGTACAGCAAAGCAGTGTGTTTATACAGCTATATTAAAAATGTTAAAGTATGTAGGACGAGGCAACTACAGAGTTATAATTAAAACACTAACTGGTCAACAGTCGTCATAAATGGCAGATTTAGCTGATATTTGTGGAAAGTTGATCGCTAAAACTAGCCATTTTCATGCTTAGCTTTCATGTTATTTCTATTCACCAGTACTGATTTGCCATTTTTCTCAGTGATTCAATTGCCTTTCCATTCAAAGCACTTTACCTTTGATATTTCATTTCTAATTTGCCAGACGATTACTCTAGTCTCGCTTGTTTGAATGCAAAAGTCCTTGTGATGAGTTTAAAAATAAAATGACACAAATTTCTTTTGTAAAAGTGGCTTCCTTGTCTGCACTTACTGCAGTACAGCAACTGTACCCTGTATTTTCGGGCATTGGGTTTTTATTGGTTTTAATCTTAAAGCGCAATTAGCAGAACATCTGCAAGTATCATATGCCTGGCAAGCTACTACCTTGTTGTTATTTTCCTTGGAATTTATCTCTTTTTCTTTCTTTTGAAAGTACTGCAGTGCTTAATTACCAAAGTGTTTACGGGGGCGCTGCTTTGTAAGTGCTGCAAATGGTGTGGCAGTGTTTGTGGGCACTAAAACTTGGCAGCAGGTAGAAGCTTCACCTGTAGGTTTTTTGTGATTTTTAGCATGTACCACACATTATCATCACATTAAATTGCACTGCAATGAGCCTCACTTTGAAACACAATCCCCCACAAAACACATTGCTATTGGGGTAGCAAAAGAAGGAAGGAAGGAAGACACATGCTCTGAAAAGTGATACCACAACAATGCTACAGAGCGACTGAAAAAGTAGTGCACTGCAGATCATGACCAGCATCATGACCAGTCAGCTGACTACAGCTGGACAACAGCAATTGGCACCAAACGACCAAAGTGACCTTTATCATTCAGTGCATCATCAGACATTTAGAGTACCTGAAAAGCATCAACCCGCAATAAAACAAATGCCCTTCTGATGGTGTTTACTAACTAAATTGCGATGAGATTTAATATAAAAAACATTTTTTTTCAGTGCACCCTTTGGTTCACAAGCACTGTCATTTGCAGCACTATGCGCACCAGTGTCACCCAGTAGTTCATCTACAGCCAGGTTGACACTTGTTGCGCCTGGCCGGCATTTACAACGTCACCTGGTGCAGCTGCTGCTAATGGCCGGTGTCGGCGGTGGTTTCGCATTTAGAAGTACTTTCTGGCAAACTGCAGCAAGGCATAAAGCAAGGGAAAGGAAGAAAAAAGAAAAAAACTGCATGCATGCACAGGAGGATTGAGCAATGAAAGAGCAGGAGAGAAAGAGAGCTAGCTCGACGTATCCGACCAATAGCGAGCGAAGGGAGAGCAGTAGAAAACCCATAAAAAGGGGAAATGAAATGAGCCACCTCGCGTCCATTGTCATCAGCACCAGTTGGCTGGTCGTCACCGTCGTACACTGCTGCTGCTGATTAGTCATTGCAGACTGATAATCGACAAAGTTAGTTAGTTAGCTTGGTAGTGGTGGCGGTGGTAGCGGTGTGGCGTCAGCAGTGACGAGCCAGCTTTGCCCATCTTGTCGTCGATTCTAGACTGCACTGGCAACAGCACTGGCAACAGCACTCAGTTGAACGTGAGTAGCACCACCGAACAGACACTCAGACAGTCAGACAGGGAAAGAAAGAAAGAGAGTGGAGTGACCAGCAGCGGACCAAATCTGTTCTATCTCTTATCACTGTTTGTTGCCACCGTTTTGGCGAGTGAGGAAGACTGGAGAACAAAAGACCGTCAGCAGACATCTCACCGGTCATTGCTGCATTCTTCTTTGCTGTCGTCGAGGTGTCTTCCCACCTGTAAACGGATGTGTGTGTCTCTTGCACACCGACCATCACCTGAGCGCCACCGATTGCACACTACTTGACACCATTTTGTTGTGTCGTCCACATGTGAAGCATAGCAGCTATTGCCTGGCGAACACTGCTCCATCGCTCTTTTATTATCGTTTTTAGCAGTTTTCGATTTTCTTCACACCATTGCCTCAAAGTAACTCGACTCATTTTTTGGTAATTTAAAATATGGCGACTTCAGTGGCTTTGCCAGCATCCACAGCGCCCAAACCCAACTGGAATGACTTACGTGAGGCATTTGTTACCGTCAAGAAGGAGTACCTAATGAAGCAGACGCAAGAGGTAAGCTTTAATTTTTTGTATAGTTTTATTTTACTCAATTCTCTTTTCATCGCCAGAATGTCACACTGAAGGAGGTGAATCAAAGCATAAAAATGCAAAACAGCCACCTTTCCGGACAAATCGATAAACTGAAGCGTCTCTGTCACCTTTGTCTGAATTTGATCATGACATCACAACAGCAACAGCAGCAAAATCAACAAAAAAATCAGCCTTTGTCGTCATCGACCTCATCCGGCCTGAAGACAGTCAAAAGTGACAATACACTCAATGTAACAGCAAACGAGCAATCACCGTCACCTGACTCGCCGGTGGAGGATGAAATTGAGCTGCTCATCCTTGAGTACCTCTACGGTGGAAGTGGAAGTGCTGACGGCAACAGCAGTGCGGACAACACAACCCAACTGGTCAAGCGCTTTGAGGAGTTGGCCTCACGACTGGCTGCCGTCACTGAGGGAGTGAAAAGTACAGTCAGTGATTCGGCAAAACTGAAAAACCTCACCGTACAGAAGCAGCAGCAGCAACAGCAGTATCTGCAGTCGCCTTGTGAGCAGAAGAAGCACAAGCGTTCGCTGATCAAACGCCTTCTCTCTGGCTTTCATCACCAGAATGAGCTAGAATCTAGTCGAAATGGTGCTCAAAAAACCAGTAGTAAAGCTCAGTCCTCGACGACGCCCACTTCGCCTACTCCATCAATCTCCTCGCCAATGTGCACTCACCTGGCAAACTCTGCAGCCACAGCCGCTGGCCACCACCACCACCATCATCAGAGCAAACATCAAAACTCTCACCTTCGCCCATCCAATTCAATACAGAAACTGCACGAATTTTTCGAGCTTCAACAGGAGAATCAACGCATCCTTCCGAAAGCCTGTTCCGCCCAGGAAGCCGCAGAAGAGGCGGAAAATGAGGAAGCGAATCAGCTAACGGTGACCAACAACTACCACCTGCAGGTGGCCCACATCAAGGCGATGAATGGCGGCGTTGGCTCGCCCACCAAATCCGTCTCCGCCACTGAAGAGCACTCGGGGGCACAGCTGTCGACGCACATTGACGTCAACGGCATCGTCGACACGGCGCCCAAGATGAGTGAAGTGGCCATGTTTTGTGGTGAGTGTTTTGGTGAAGTTTGAAAGAAAATGTATAGTAAAATGCCCTTATCTAATCTGACGATATTTTTTGTTCACCCTCAGGATTAAAAGAGAACAACGTCGCCAATCCACTGCTTAATGTCGCCAAGCAAAAGGAGGCTGAAAAGCGTCACCAACAGGAGGAGGAGAAAGCCAAAGCGAGCAAAGCTAAGAAAAATGGCCAAGAAGAAGAGGATGAAAAGGAAGAACAAAGGAAGAAGGACAGTGTTTCAGTGATGGACAGCAGCTTTTTCGTATCACTGTACACACTGCAGCAACAGCAACTGCAAAAACCGATTTTTGAAATCGGACTCCTCGATGATGATGTGGAGGAGGAGGAAGAGAGTGGGCGGAAGGAAGAGGAAGTCGTCTCTGATGATTCGGATGATGGCCAGCCGAGTCCGCCGGACAGTGTCGTCGACAGCAGCTACGACGCGGACAGTCTGCTGGAGGAGATGGACATGGAGCAGGAGATGGACCGCCTGCTGGAGCACATTCACCAGCACCAGTGGTTTGTGCTGCCGGCGGAGGCGACCGCCCCGGCCGCCAGCGACGTCGTCAACCAGCTCAACGCTGAGGTGATTGACCTGAACAACGTCGAGGCGGCCTTCCAGGCCATCCACCGTCTGTGGCTGGCGCGGAAGCACTCCACCACCCGACTGCTTTTCTTCTACCAGATGTTCAGCTACCTCTTTGACAAGTACCTCAATGTGATCCACTGCGACTGCCACCACCCGCCCTGTGCGCCCAGCGTCGAGGCGACGCTCTTCGGGAAGCTGGGCGTGCAGATTGTCCGCCGTCTGCTGGAGTGCATCAACCGCAGTCGTCATCTTGTGATTCAGATTGAGCTGCTCTCCTCCATCGAGTCGCTGGTGTACAATCGAACGCACTACCGACCGGCCCTCTCTGAGGTCTTCCACCACCTCTTCACCGCCGGCCTCATTGAGGCCACCGCTTTTGTGGAGTGGGCAAAGCTAGACGACCCCAGTGCACAGTTTGAGGCGGCACAGAATAAGCAAAACAGCAGTTGTGGTAATGGCCAGCCGCCCACTTCGGCTGAGCAGAAGCAGCAAAAAACGCCCTCAAAGGAGACAAAGTCAAAGCTGAAGGCGTCGCT
>JAALOO010001649.1_pt1 | contig 14414 bp, 4 predicted proteins | sample 7257641 | NCBI WGS metagenome assembly JAALOO01 (sample SAMN14085613, study PRJNA598686) | mite metagenome | biome: ENVO:01001000; feature: ENVO:01001002; material: ENVO:01001226; isolation source: single female mite from University of Michigan culture on fish food culture... ...
TGCCAAAAATCTTGCGGGTAACAGTAACTTTGCACCGGGCTGACGCCAGGTGTTAGTGTTTAGATGATGATGATGATGATCATGGTGATGGCGCAAGACTTTTTGAGGGGGACCATTTTCTCAGCCTTGACTGCCAATCGTGGTGGTGGTGGTAGTGTTTTTGCTCAATCGATTTCTAATGAAGGGATCGGTGTGTGGTAATGAAGCGAAGAAGGGAGGGGATGGGAGGGAGGTAAAGTAGGGGAAGAAGGAGTGGGGAAGGAGTGAAATTGGAAATAAAGCTTCGATGAGAAGTCGCCGGCAGCCTCGATGACGCCCGATGGCTCCCTGATCTCCCTCTCTCCCTGGCCATTCGGCTCGCCTAATTATCGGTCTACTAGTCCACAGCTATTTGAATGCACCGAACGGCTAGTAAGTGAGTCAGTGAATGAGTGAGTGTCTGACTTGTCCGTTTTGTTGCCGCGCTAATGTTGGTAGTGGTGGTGGTTGCCGCTGACAACTGCTGCTGCTGCTGCAGCCTGCCAGCTACGAGTTCGAATGACAAACGATGCGCGAAGGTTTTTTGGCCGCTGCTGCTGTTGCTGTTGCCGTGGTTTGCGGTTTGCGGTTTGGCACAGCTGCCGCCGTTCAATTGCAGCACACACCGGTGCCCGTCTGTCTGTCAACGGTGTCCCTCTCCCCCGCAGTTGATGACAGCGGTCTGTGTGTGTTGGTGTCGCACCTGTTTTGTTTTTTTCTCTGCAGCCTGCTGCTGTCATCAATGTCGTGAATGGCACACTACTGTTCCACAGCACACCACACATGCACACACTTTAATTGACGCTTTTGTCTTCTTCTTTTTCTTCTCTCTTTTTAGGTTATCTGCTGCTGCCACCGCCGCTGAAGTGTCACACCGTGTCACTGGACTGTGCTTTTTCCCTTTTTTGTGCTATCTTTACAGCACAGAATTCGCCAATTGTGAGAAGAGGTAATGGTGGACAAGGATCTCGTGAGCAATCTGCTCTGCTTTTTGGTCTAAAGAAAGAAGACGGGAAAAATCGATGAAACGGATCGATATGGGATGTGAAGGCTCGTCTCGAGAGGTAGCAGCAGTTTGACGAGTAATTATATTGGACTGCCATCATCACCATTTCTCCGACAGCAGCATCCGCACTTTGTGTGCACTTCACTTTCAGTGGTAAGTAATTTCACTTCAGTGTTAGTTGTGGTAGTGCTGGTCGGTCGTAACCTTTACGACCTTTCCCCGCGTTTGCTTCTACTCACTCGCTTGCTACTGAACCAACAGGTTTGGAATAAGAGTGAGGGGCAAAGAAAGAAGGAGAATAGGATGTGGGGGTATTCCATCCTCTCGATGAGGTTAGGGCGAGCCCCCTGCCTTTGGTCGCGCTCGACCTACTCCCTTGGGAGAACTTTTTCTGCTATTGCTCCTGACACTTAGAGAATCTTTCCTTTTACCTTGACTGTTTGGCATCAAGGCTGAGCAGCGGCCAGCACAACAGTTCTTCTTGCTAGGCACGCACACTACCATTAATCAGCAGGTTTTCTCCTCTTGCTCTTGCTGGTGCCCCTCGCTTTTGTTCCCTCATCTCTCCTCTCGTTTAGATGCTGATAGCAGCAGCAGCAGCAGGATGATGGTAGTGAAGGGAAGGACTCCCCTTATGCAATCCGCTTTGGCGGGCAGAGGTGAAAAGGCATGCTCTGCTCTGCTCTGATCTGATGGTCAAAGAGCGACTTGTGGTGATGGTGGTGGTGGTGCTGGCAACCATGGAGCACGTTTTGTTGTGACTACGCCAATGCTGCTGCTGCTGCTGCTGCAGGTAGTGGTGAGGAATGCTGCTGCTGCTGCTGCACTCTGACTGGGAGCCAGTCAGTCATCCCAGTCAGCTCACTCTGTCGTCGTCCTGTTTCAGTCACTGACAACGAAAGGTAGTTGCACTGAAAGTTGAAGCACCGCCACCATCACCACCACTGCCGGGCCAATCTCCCTCTCTCTCTCTCTCTCTCTCTCTCTCATTTATTCTCTTCTTTCATTTCGTTCACTTCTCTTCTCTTCCTACCTGTCCTGTCCTCCTATCCCAGTGACGGTTGCGCGGCGAGGCAGCGAGGATCGACTCACTTGGCTGACTTTTTCTGCAGCAGCAGCAGTGGAAGCAGTGGAAGCCCACCTTAGTCCACCACAGCTAGCTCGTCTGTTTCCCGTTTCTCGCGAACACTAGCGCACACTGTCTCTGTGTTTGTCTGTCAGCTCCAGTTAGTGCTCTGTGCCTCTCTCGCTCATGTGAACTCGTGTGCAGTGGTTGTTTGCAGTGGCTGGCCCTTCAGTGGTTTGCAGTGTTGTTGCAGCATCAGCAGTCGTATATCTTCACTGACTGTCTGTCCCTCTTCTTTTTTCATTACTTCATAGCTCCCTCTGACTTTCCTTGTGCACTGCCACCACAAAGACCACTGCTCCTTTTGCTAATCAGTGCTGCTAGGGCTGTGCCTGCCTCCGCAACCACAGCTACCTTTGCCTTTCCTCGTGCCTTTTTATTAATTAACGAGATGCCACCTTGCCTCTGAACACTTGTGGTCTTTACTCACTCGCTCAGATTGCTGTTCAATGTCACCACCACCACAACCACCGGCGGCATCTGCTGCAGACAGGCAGACAGCAGCAACAAATGGCAGTTGAAGTTGAGCGCCTGAAGAGCAAGGAACTACTGCTGCTGTAGAGTAAAAGCAACGGCACTGTCGCCGAATGATCATGCTTCTTCTTCTTTCACTGCCGTTTCATCAGTAGCCATCACACTGTTGTTGTCCTCTCCTCTTCCCTCATCTACTCGTGCCGTTTTATTATTCCATGTTCATATTTTATTATTTCTCCTTCTGTTCTTCATTACCGCCAGCGCAGAGCAGTGCCACCGCATCTTCTTTCCGCATTTGGAGTGCTGCCACTGCCGTCTCTGTAATGGGCCGCCTGTAATCATCGCCATGCTACAACTGCAAAGACGTTTCGGTGGCCAAGATGATGATGATGGCCCTGGTGGTGATGCCGTCGTCGTCGAAAGGAAGCCACTGCTCAACTTATCACCACCAGCACAAGTGCTGCTGCACCACCACCACCACTGTCACCACACTTGTCACTATTGCGACAATCAGCCTCGCCTGCCGCCGCCGCCTAAAACACCTGAAAATCATCGGCTACCACCGTCACCAGTGGCGACAACAGCTGCAACCATCAGCACCATCACCTCCTGCTCTTCCATTCTTGACGACAGATTAGATTGTGGGCACTGTGATGGTGATGGAGATGATGATGCAGTGCAATACTCCTCACAGCCTCTGCTGCGCCGCAGATCTAATCACAGGCTTGCTCACCTCGATGCTTCCGATTGCAGGCGCCGCTCCTGTTGCAGCAGCAGCAGCAGCAGCTGTACAGCACCGGACCGCAGCACATCTGTCGACGTTGTCTCAGGTTGCAAACCACAAAGCACACGCACAACATTAACTGTACAATCTGCAAAAGCAGCCGAAGCACAAACCAGCTCAACCAGCACAACCCAAATTCAAACCGCTACCACCAGCTACTACCGTGTTCATCAGCTCACCCAAACAAGCAGCAGCCACCTCAACAATTGTTTGGGGCTCTGTGATGTGATCATGTTGTCCAAGCGAAAGAGGAGAAAGGGCGAGGAGGAGATAGCCACCGGTGGAATTTGTTTGAGCAGGACGTCTCCCACTCCAACTCCCTCTTCTTCTTCTGTTCTGTCACCACTAAAACCACCGCCCAGTCGTGTTTCATCATTACCTTTATCTTTATTTTCATCTTTATCTTCATCATTTTCAACCTCAACTTCATCCTCATCATCTCAGCTCACCACCACTTACCTCTGTCGCCGTTTTCTACTTTTCCTTCTCTGCCTTTTCACTGTGATCTCAGCCAGCAGCAGCAGCTCAGCTTTTGCTTATTCTTCCTCATCGCACATCAACGGCGGAAGTTACCACAATTTTGACCAACTTCAGCAGACAGGTGGCGGCGAGTTTCCACCGTACTACTCGCAGTACTATCCGCCCTACCTGGTCGAGGATGTTCGCGTTCAGCCGGCGCCGCCCCCATCATCGAATCGTCAGGGAAAGAGTCGTCCTCTGGCGAAGGCGCCCTCGGTGCCCGCCGCCCGCCTCTACCTCGACCCGGCCACCTTTACCGGCGGCGAGGTGACCGGCCATGCCGTCCTCAGACGGCGAAACCCTGGAGGTTCTACGCCCCAAACTTTTGACATGTCTGATTCTGATCAACTTCAGCAGCCCGACTACCTCATCACCGGCGACATTTTCGTGCCGCCGGGCGCCCGGCTGGAGATTGAGCCGGGCGTTCGAATTGCCTTTGCGCCGCGTGTCGGCCTCACCGTTCGAGGCTCGCTTCTCGCTAATGTAAGTAGTGCTGATTTCTAACTTGTTGACATTACCCATTTTGCTGCTGCTGCTTCTTTATTCTCTTTTATGTGCAACTTTTCTTTAGCACGAGCCAGACTCGCGAGACTAGAGTTGAGATTAGCTAAAGCTGTGATTGAGGAAGCCTCACTTTACTTTTTTCCTTTTGTTTCCCTTTGTTGCTGCTGCTGCTCTTGTTGCAAGGGTTGCTATGTGTTTGCAGGTTTGACAATCTTTGTCTGTTCTTGTTCTCTGCAGCAGCTTGGAATGAGCGCCATTGAACTGAGGTGGTAGACTGCGTTTTGCACAGGCTCAAGACTCAACTTCTCGTAGTCGTTTATTTGCCTTTCCATTGCTGGTGATTAACATCTCTCGGCAAATGTTTGTCGTTGCTATGTGTGAGTGTGCAGGAGAGGGACAGGGGAGAGTTTGTGTGTAGGTTGTCGAGGAAAGCGATTGGTGCTCTGCTATGCATAGCAGCGATAATACTCTGCAGGGCTGATGCTGATGCTGCAGAAGAGCGTCTGTGCACATTTGCACACTCTCTGGCCGCAGATTGGAGTAGATTGAGAGAAGAGGAGCAGCTCGTCTTTGCAAATTCCAATCAGGAGTGCTTGGTTTGAGGGGCTTGGTGGTGGTGGTGGTGGTGGAATGAGTCATGATGGCCTGAATGATCACGTCATCATCGTCATCATCGCCGGATGTTGACACCTGTTGCTGCTGCTGTCCGTAGCTTTTCGCTCGCTTTTCGCACCACTGCCGCGATTGCACTGCTTGTGACACTTCAGACTGCTGTTGATGTTGTAGTGTTCGTCCTTCTATTTATAACAAAATTAAAAAGTGTCCACTACCGCCGCCACCAGCATTGCTGCTGCTACTGTGTGCGCCCCCTGCACCCTCTTCTTCTTTACTATTCTAAAGTGGAAATGATGGTAGTAGCAATGGTAATGATTATGGTGGCGATGGCGTGTCTGAGGATCGTTTAGCTGACTGTCTGCCACAGTCTCTTCTCGGCACTATTCGGTAACAAGCTGCTGCTGCTGCTCTTCACGCATCGGTAGCTGAACTAGGCGGTCACACTAGATTGTGATGTGTCGTCATTCTGAAGAGTTGGCATTCTTTGCTCTTCAAGACTGACTGAGATTGACTGAGATGGCTGGTCGTCCAGGTGTCCATCTCAGGCTCGAGATTGAATCTCTCTCTTTCTCACTCACCAGCAGTGCCACCTTTTCCCCTTCCCCTTCCTTTTCATTACCATTTCGACCACTACTTTGCGACTTTTCACTTCTCAACTGCACTTCACTGGCACTGCTGCTGTTTGTCATCGGCAGTTGGCAGTTCTCACACTGTCATTTGGCACAACAGTCGCCGCCACCGCCAAAAACTTCTGATGCGCTTTATCGTTTGTTTGTGTGTGTGTGAAACCAGTTTTCTATAAGCTAAGACGTTTGAAGCTAGGAGACAGTCTCTCGGTTCTTCTTCTTCTTCTTTTTTGTGTTTGCTTTGTACACACCACTACTTTCTGTCACAACTGCAGGAGCAATGAATTTAAGCTTTACTACCGCCAAGTTTGATTAGTTCACTTGACTCAGTCGTTGCTGATGTCTCATACTTTCAATGGCTTTTGCAGTTGCGAAGAAAGGAGCTTTTAAATAATAAAAAAAGTATTTGATTGCTCGGCAGTTTCAGTCACCATCGCCCGAAGTGGTGGAAGTGCCACTGCCACTGGACACGGCACAATAATCATTGCTCGCGGTGTCGAGTGTTTTCTTTTTCATTTTTGCTGCATTTCTTTTTCTTCTTCTTTTCCATTTCCATTTTCATTTCCACCACACTTTTCTCTCCATCTCTCTTCCTTTCTTATTTACTGTCCAGTCACGAGATGGCTTTTCAGTATGTGAGAGAGGAGGGGAGGGAATGAATTTTGGCCATATGTTTTAATGTAATGGTGGTGATGGAGAAAGATGCAAGAGTGTGTTTTAGTGCACTTGACAATTACTGCCTTGGTGGATGACGAATGCCCACTGCCACCACCACTTCTAACGGCTCTTTTTTGCTTTTTCACCGTTTTTGTTGTTGTTTTCATTGTGATCATCAGCATCATTTCACTTCATTTGCAAGCTGCTCGTGCAACACCTTTGCTCACTGTGCACTAGCTGACTAATGCGCAAAGCTGATTAGGAAAGAGTTGAGGCTGGTAGGTAGGGCTCTCGTGTTACCTCTCTCTCTCTCTCTTTGCTCGAATATTAATTGCACTAATTAGTGAGCATTAGTAGAGCACAGGCGAGAGAGGGGCAGAGTGCAACATGATTCTAGAGCGCACATTAGCTGCTGCTGCTGCAATTGTATTTAATTAGCCTCAATTTTAGTTGGATGCTGTCTGAAGATGATGCTTAGCCTCGAGTTTCAGCGAGTAAAGAGAAAGAAGAGCTTGAGGGGCTCGTTGGGAGCTACTGCTATTGCTTTTGCTGCCCCTTTTGTCTTTGCTCTTTGCTCCTTTGCTTCCTTTGCCTCCTGTGCACATTAATGAAGTGCCCTGACAGGTTAGAAAGGTATTCTTTTGATGCTGAGGTTGAGGCTGCCGTATGACGCCGCCGTTGTCTCGGGCGTGAGAATGCGCACTTACCTCACCGGACACACTTTTAGCAACGGGATGGGACACTTCTTCGTTGTCTTGTCTTGGCTGATGAAATTGATTAGTGACACTGGGCAGTGTGTGTAGAAGAAGAGTTTCAAACAGACCAACTTACTATTCTCTGCTCAGATGGGTTGAAGTGTGTTTCAGCCGAAGCAGCAGTCTCTGTCACGGTGAATAAATATTCTTCTTCCTCTTTCTTTCTTTTCTTTTTGAGCATTGTTTTCACCGTCACCACCACCACCACCAGGAGCATTGTCTTGGTGTGGTGATGGACCATTAACTAGATGATCTGATGCTGTCGCTGTCGCCTATCCCCTTTGCCTTCTTTCCTTTCCTTTCTTCTTTCCTGCTTTTTTCTTGCCCCATTTCGCCCCATCCTCGCTTTCAGTCACCTCAACTCACCATCACTGTAGCGCACATATTGAGGACAACACCTAGTCGACTGCGCTTCCTCTATTAACGGTTGCCCTATTACCACTACACTACTGCTACGCTGCACTGGACAGTCTGTCAGTGTGGATGCCAACAGTTGCCCCCTAATGAAAGTGTGTGCAATCATCAGGTGTGTAGGTCTATAGACTGTGGCTGAGCACGCCAGTGCATAACATGGCAATGCTCTTATGCATGCGCTCACTGGGGAACATAAACACTCAACCGGCTCAATCCTTTGAGGCCAACTAACCAGCCAGCCAGTCAGCCAATCTACGGTGGTAATGGGCATGTGAGCTGCTGTCAGCGAACCTGTCTGTCTATCTGTCTGTTTGGGTGCTGAGAAAGCTTTTTATAACCAGTTCGTGCCGCTGCTCAGTTGAGGCTGCTGTGCCCACTGACTCTCTAATCGACTTTTGTCGTTGTTGCTGTTGTTATTGTTCTATTCATCCGACTAACCCTTTTTTCTGCCTCTCTTCCCTTCTCCTCTATTGATGTTTGTAGGGCACCAGTACGGCAAAGATTGTCTTCACCTCGGCGGCGGCCGATTCTGCGCTTCCCTCTTCTGCCATTTTCAACACCGCCTCGACCCCTGTCTTTTCTAGCAGATCTTATGGAACGACAAGTGAACCTAATGACCCCAGCCGACCCTGGCGAAACAGCCTCCGCCTGGTGGACGGCCACTCGCCGGCAGAGGGTCGCCTGCAGGTGCACCACCGCGGCCGGTGGCACTCGGTGTGCACTGCTTCACGAAACTGGACCGCCCCCGACGTGGGCGTCGCCTGTCGCCAGCTAGGCTACAGCGGGGGCAGCTGGGCGCGCTGGTACCCGAGGAACAATGCCTCCAGGCAGCTGCTTCTGGAGAGCCCAAATTGCAACAACGGAAAACAACAACAACAGCAATTGGAAGGATGTCCGGGCTGGGTGGCCAGACGGGTGGGCAGCGGCGTCTGCGACTACCACCAGGACATTGGCCTAAGGTGAGTGCTGCTGGTTTGCAGTTTTAGTGATTTTCAAAATTAACATTTTTTATCCTTCAGATGTGACCCTCAACAGCTGCCCGACCTTCAGCATCCCACCTCAATTAATTCAATGCTCCGAGGACAGGCCACTCCTCAGTACTGGCGCGGCATTGCCTTCTACTACGCCGACGCCCGCAGCACCTCCACTCTTTCGGGGAAGATGCAAATCAGCGCCAGCAAATCGCTGCTTCAGCACGTGCTGGTGGAGCACGCAGGCGTGGGCGCCGACGGCCAGCTGACCTCTGCCCTCGCGGTCACCGGCTCAGTGCCGCCCTTCACCGCCGAACTGACCGTCCGCCGGTGCGCCTACACCGCCCTCAACATTACCGATCCGGTGAACGGGTTTGCGCTGACGCGGACACGCCTTCTGGAGAACCGCGGCTACGGCCTCTTTCTGAACGCCTCCGTCGGCCGGGTGCTCCTCTCCGGGCTGGAGATTGAGGCTAACGGGGCGGATGGTCTCCGCTTTGTCCACCACGACAAGCCCTTCTACTCGACGGACTCCTTCTGCCAGACGCCCAACCTCGGTCACGCCCAGGTCTTTCCCGTCCGCTACACCCATCAGCAGGACGCCTACAATGCCCCAACGGAGGAGTGCTGCCAGGAGTTTTACGCCAACGACTGGGAGGGCCAGCGGATTACCGTCCATTTTCCCGTGCTGACCAGTGCCGTCGACGACCGAAGAGAGCTGCAGAACTCTGTGATGGCCGAGCTGATGATGCCCCGGGCGGAGAACTACTACCCGGCGGGACGGGAGGGCAGCATCTACGTGGTGGATGGAAGTCGGGTGATAGCGGATTTTTACGTTCGGAACGGGACCAGCGTTCAATCCGTTTCGACACTCTACGGAAACGGCCCGCTAAAGGTGTGCTACCGACCGGCCCACTACCGCAAGGTTCGATTTACCGTTGAAGTGGTCCTCGACTATGGCCGCGAGTATGACCTGGTGCTGACGGACAGTCGAGTGGTGGCCAACAGCGGAAGGGGCGTTTGGCTGCAGGACCTACGGTCGGGGGCGGTACTGAATCGAACGCTAGTGGCCGGGCACGATCACGTGGCGGGCGTGCACATGGCGGGAGGCGTCGGAAACCTGGTGGTCAACAGCAGCATCATATCGGGGAACGTCGGCGAGGGGGTGAATGTCACCTCGGGCGGGGGGTACCTTCACCTGGACCGGAGTGAGGTGGTGAACAATACGGGGGCCGGGATGGCCGTGTGGTTCAACGAGTCGCTTGGGCTGCAGGCCTTCAACTACAGCGCCCACCTGACGCGGAGCAGTGTGGTCGGCAATGGGGTGGGCCTGTTGGTGGACAGCGGCTGTCACTTTGCTGGCCGAGGACCTTCTTCTTCATCAAAATCTAATGGACCTGGAGCCAGCATGTTATCCTTTACGCCCACCGTCTACTGGAACGTCAGCATGAACGTCTTTAGCGAGCAGCGGGAGCAGGCGATTCTGGTTCGGAGCTGCCTCCCTCGACCTCGAATCCTCAAGATGTCCCTGACGCCCAGTATCACCAATCTGACCATTAGCCACAATCGCTTCCTGGGAAATGGACTTCAGGCGATCCACGCCGCGCCCCTCTTCTTTGCCAAGCTCGTAGTGGCCCACAACGACTTTAGCGGCCACCGGCGGGCCGTCCTGTACGTCAACAGCCGCGACGCCTTCAACGTGGACGGCTTTGTGGAGGAGGCGGAGCGGTTTCCCTTTTCCTTTCAACCGGAAGCGGGGCGACTGAGCAGTCAGCGGAAGCTGGCGCTGGACGCCTGGCCGGCGGTGGTTCGCATTCGGGGGAATCACTTTCACGACAACAGCGGCCAGTACGTGGTCAGCGTGGGGCTGCTGGAGCCGCAGGCCTGGAGTACCTCCAATTCTGGAACCGGAACTGTCCACAATCCAATTCAGAACCTCCCACAGCGGGTGATGTTCACGCGGAACCTGCTGACGGGAAACGCCGTCAGTGAGCCTTTTGAGGGGCGCCTCAATAGTCGCTCGCGCGTGGCGGCCGTCCTCTGCGTCACCTCCAGCAACGTCCACGTCTGGCGGAATGAGTTTACCAACCCCGCCTCCCGCTACGAGCTGGGCGTTCACCTGGGCGCCCACTACCGCGTCATCAATGCGTCGCTCAACTACTGGGGAACGAGAAGTTTGGCAATGGGCTCAAGTGGACGAGGATTTGACCAGCCACAGCCGGAAAGATATCTGCAGAATGCCGCCAATCACATCTACGAGCGCATCTTTGACCGGAAGGACCGCTACAACCTCGCCCAGGTGGAGTTTCAGCCGTACATTCTGGTGGCGAATGCCCTTGAAGCGGACCGGGAGTCGCTTTCCCAGCCGGCCAACGACCGCGAAAAGGTGTCCGCTTTTTTCAGCTCCTCTCGAGCGACCGGAGAGATTGGCGGTCAGGTGAAGGGCCAGGTGAACCTGCCCACTGGCGTCTACACCGTCACCCGGGACATCTACGTCAGTCCGGAGGGGGAGCTTGTGCTGAACCCTGGGACGGAGCTGCGCTTTGCCCAGTCAGTGGGCGTCTTTGTCCAGGGCAAGTTTAAGGCGAAGGGCACGGGCGAGGCGGATATTCGACTGCTGCTGGCCGAGGGTGCTGGAACTAGTACCACTTCAGCTGGCTTCAACCTTGGGGTGTACCCGTCCTCAAGTGTTCGACGAATTCGAGCTGCTACCAATGAGGCTCAGAAGAACATCTTCAGCAAAGCCTCAGCCTTAACAAACTCCTCTTCTTTTTCGACGCTGAACCTCAACTTTACCTCCTCGACGACACCACGACCTCCACGAATGAAGCTGGGAAAAGCACCTACCTCCTCATCGTACTCCAGCAACACAGTTCGCCTGTCAAACGGCACAGAAGGTCGTCTGGAGGTGCTAGTCAACGGAGAGTGGGGCACCGTCTGCGGCTACCACTTTGACATTGAGGATGCGGCGGTGGCCTGCCACCAGTTGGGCCTGGTACTGAACGAACGGGACTGGCGCCTGGAGCGGGGCCACTTTAGCTTTTCAAGCTCAAGTTCAAGCAGCTCCCGAATGGTCCTCTCCAACGTCCACTGCGACGACCACGGCCTGGACACTGACCTGGCGCGGTGCAAGGCGGAACGCGCAGCTGATGGCGACTTTGAGGGCCCTGCCTGGTGCCCGGCCGGCGAGGTGGGCATTCGCTGCTACCCGCCCGCCTGGGCCGGCGTCCGCTTTGGCCCGCTGACCTCGGAGGCGACAATCGAACGAGTGACCGTGGAGCGGGCCGGCCTGCTCGACTACCAGCGACGACGCTTTGCCCCCGCTCTTCAATTTGACTACAATCGCTTCAGCGTCCGCAGCGCCATCATCCGCGGCAACATCGACTCGGGCATTGGCCTCCTCTGGAATGACGTCCTCGGGGAGCCGGCCGACCGGGCGGATCGACTGGTGATTGAGCGGACCAAGGTGACGGGGAACCTCAATCATGGCATTGTGACGAGGACGCAGGGCGTTACGGTGAGGGAGTGTGAGCTGGCCGGAAACCGAGCTTCAGGCTTTAGCTATCAACCGAGCTTTAGCCGAGAGGAGCAGGAAGATCTGACGTCGTGGGTGGTTCGACAGAGCGGAGGAGGAGGAGTTCGAAGTGGAGGAGGACGGGTTTCGGTGCTGACGATACCTCCCGAAGGAACCGGAAGTGGTTCACCAAACCATCAGCACTACCACCAGCAGGTCTACCTCGACGACATTGGCCACCAGCTGTACGTGCACGTCCCGAGACGGCCCAATAGCCGCACCCCCGCCGGCCAACCGTATCGAGTTCTGATCAGCACCGGCATCGGCAAGCGCATCGGCGTCGTCGCCCTGGCGCCCATCTTTCAGACCCGTTCCAGCGAGTCGATGCGCCTCTACTCGCCCCAGCTGGAAAGTGGCTACATTCCGAAGATGCTCTGGGATCTGCGGCGGAACCTCACCTCTTTCCCTTTTGTTTACCCGGGATACCGACTGGTGTTGGAGTACTCCACGGGGGAGTTTCCCTACGGCGGGGTGCTCCTCCTGCTGACGCCCAAGGCGTACCCGAGGGCGGTGCCGGGGGCGCCCACCGTTGAGGAGCAGGAAGCGGCCGAGCAGCTGGCGATGAACACGATGCTCCTACGCGACAATGAGATTACCGGAAATGGCCGGGGCTTCACCGCCGCCCACTGCTCGATGAACGTCGACTTTAATGGGAACTACTGCAAGCGCTACGGCAATGAAACGGTCTTCCTCGAGGGAAATCGGATCAGCCGCTCTACGGGCGCCGGGCTCTTTGTCAGCTCGACGGCCTTTAGCTCGACGCTGCCCTACGCCCTGATGGTCAGCCTGATTGAGGCGAATGAGGGCGGGCAGGGGGGCGAGGCGGAGCACCTCACCTACGACCCGCAGCTGACTGCTTCCATTGTGGCGGAGGTGAACTACACGCTGGTGGGCAATCGCTTCACGGAGAACGGCGACCACGGGTCGATTGTCCTTTACGACCACTCACTGTATGAGAACGGAGACCTGCAGAGGAGTAGCCTCCAGCTGACCCCTGGTTACCTGATGTCCAGCGCCGTGGGCACCAATTACCCCTCCAATACGAACCTCTTTCACTGGAACGTCCGCAACTGCAGCCTGGAGGCGAACCGGAACGGCGGCGTGGACATTCGCCTCCCCTACACCTGGCTGTACAATGAAAACTTTACGCACACGGTCCGAATCGAGGACTGTCGCTTTGAGCGGAACGCCAACTTTGAGCTGCTGATTGGGGGGCACTATGCGAAGGTCAACCTGACGCGGAACCGCTTTCTGGAGAACCGATGCAAGGTGGGGCTGGTGTCGATCACTGGCATGGAGAAGCTGATGCGGATTGAGGAGAATCAGATGTGGGACAATGTGGTGCAGCGGTACGTCCTGGAGCTGAATATGGCCAGCCACGCGGACAAGTTTGGCACGGTGAGGGCGTGGGTGCGGGGCAATGTCCTGAGGAACAATCGGTACTCGGGGCCGCCTGGGAAGACTTCACCATTTGATTTAAGCTCATCATCTTCAACTTCAACTTCCACTGACGGCGGCTACTCCCCAGAGACGTACGCCATTGCCATCCGGGGCGTCCAGCAGGTCAATGTGACGCGGAACATTCTCGCCAATCGCAATCTGCAGTTTGAGCTGTTGGCCGGCGTGAGGGCCGGCTCGCTGTACAATGAGCTCGATGCGAGGGAAAACTGGTGGGGCACCAGTGCCGGACTGGCCTCCAACGACGCCGCCTCCATTCGCGAGCGCATCTTTGACTTTGACGACTGGAACAGCTTTGCCAGCGCCCTCTTCTCCCCCTGGCTCGCCGATGACCGCCTCGACTCGCAGCTCATCTACGATCAATCCTCTTCTTCATCTTCTTCCAGTACCGACCACGAGGACCTCTTCTTTGGCCTGCCGTACCTGGGCGGCCGGCTGACCAAGTCGCTGACGCTGACGCCCCGCGACCGCCCCTACATTGTCAACGCCGACCTGACGGTGATGCCCGGCGTGACGCTCACCCTGAGGCCCGGGGTGGTCATTGAGTTCTACCCCAGCGTGGGAGTGCTGGTCCTCGGCGACCTGGCGGCGCTGGGAGCCGAGGCGGAGCCGATTACACTGCGGGCGCTTCGCCGAAACGCCACCTCGGTGTTGAGGAGAGCGAAAGGAGGCGGCGCAGAAGACATTTCATTTCGACTGGGCACTCTGGGCCGAGGAGGAAGTTCAACCGCTGGGGATTACCGAAGAAGAAGAGTGGCAAAGGCAAACAGCAAACTTCAACCAGGAACATCACCTCCACAACCTTTGCCAGCTCACCCTGAGCCGCTGGTCTTTAGCAAGAGCGACATTGGCGGCGTCCGCCTCTGTCTGACGGAGCGCTGCGACGACCAGGCGGCGGAGGCGGCCGCCGACC